>JAABUP010000740.1_pt1 | contig 70419 bp, 70 predicted proteins | sample 5559201 | NCBI WGS metagenome assembly JAABUP01 (sample SAMN10711887, study PRJNA513373) | rock metagenome | isolation source: Antarctica rocks | place: Antarctica | reverse complement strand
TGTGGTTAGGTACCAGGGTTAGTCTTGTAATATATTGAAAAATACCGATTTCTGGTGGGCTGATTTTGGTGTGAAACCAGCGAGTCTTTATGCAGTCGCATGGACCAGCGTAGTCCTTTACCCTTATTCATAACTAACGTATACAGGGTGTGGTAGGTACCTTAGATGCATTGGGTCAAACACTGCGCTGGCCTAAGGTATTCACTACTACAGTACGGAGTAGTTACCACCTATGACGACCCTCCTGTCAGTCTCATGGTCTGCCGCGCCACTTTGGCAAGGCCCCCCAAAGGTTTTCTTTACTTTAATAACCTCATCCGCGCCCACATACCTCCGTATATCTCATCCGTATATCTCTTCCCTCCTCAGCGTCTGAGTTAACATCAAACAATTGGGTTTCTCGAACCGTGCGTACCTTACCATATCTCATCAGCTGACATGGTAATTGCAACGCACCCTGCAAAGGCTCCGAAAAGGTAAGCCCGAAACCGCTAGCATTCATTCAATGCTGAGATCTGGCAGGAGTCGTACCCTAGAAGTGAAGGATTCATCACTCAGAGCCGGGGAAACTACCACAAATCAGGCCCTGTTGCGAGAGTCATCCAGCGAGAGCTCATCCCGCAGCCATGGTACGAAAGCTCCTGTTTCGCACAAAAGGTCCACACCACAATCCGACATCGACAAACCTCGCAAACTCACCAAGACAACCCACAACGTGATCACCAACATCTGCTCAAACAAGTCCCCCATTCCGGAGCATCAGCATGATCCTGCCTCTACGCACACCATCCAAGCGACGACCCTCAACACTCCTGCCATTAGATGTTGGACTCCTGCCATTGGGGAAACAGAACTCAAGCTTTCGCAGTGGGTGAATTTCGAATTGGAGACAGTGCCATTGACGCACGTTTTTAATTGTAGCGCTGCTGCGTCGGCTTTACTCATACTCATGATGCCAACTGGAGGATACACGGAGGTGATTACGAAGAGTCGCCTTAGCCACTTTGAATTTATTCGCCGACGTTACCTTGATCTGATAGAACGGGCATGTCAGCAGGACAAAAATTGTCGCAATTTCGGGATCTTCGTTGTGCCTTATGAACCTGAAAAGGAAGTAAAAGAAACTTTGGATCAGTTCACGAAGGCGCTGGCGAGACGCCGAGCGTGCGATGCAGATGGCTCATCTTGGTCCTGGGTATTTGACCCCGCCTCTTGGGCCCTGGATCTAGCAGCTGAATGATGATGGCAAGGCAAGGTTGAAGACATTACGTTCACTACAGGGCTCATTTGCTGATTAGACTCTTCTATCCGTCTTAACATTCTTCTATCTCCTGCTGTCTACTCCTAGTTCTGCCCGACACTGATGTTTCTAAGCGTCCTTCCTCACTCATTTACACTCATAAATACTCATTACTGTGATGGAAAGCGTCCACCCATGCTTATACGTCAGGATCTCGGCATGGTGTTTACCGACGCTGTGAGGCTAGACCCGCGGGCGTAGGCCATGTGTGTGCGGCATGGCTAGCAATAGCGGGTGCTCGAAGGTTATGTGTAGGGAAGGTGGCGAGCATACAGAAGGGAACAGTTATCGGGCAATCAGTTGAGAGGACACGCATTCCGGTACACAGTTCAGACATCAGATATCTTGTTTCTTAGTTAGTTGAATACACACAAGTTACCCTCCTCATTCAGTGCAGTTGTTACAGCCAGTCTATCCAATTCAGTCAGTTCAGTGCGCTCAGGTTCACCGGTGCAGTTCATACAGCATATATTCAGACAGCTCAGCCTACCTATTCAGGCCCGTACGACCTCCTGCAGATCAGCTACGTTTAGCTATGACTTTTGTGATATCTTCTCATAGAGACGGCGGCGACCCAGCTCCTCTACCTACTCCGACGTGTTTTCTCTCTACTATTAGGGCAAGCAACCGTTATTTCCTTCACACCACCAAACTCACATGTGAAACTGAAGATGTAATCTTGATCTCACGATTGATTTGGGCTCAATATTCAAGTGCGAGCGTATCCTCCCGGCGGATCACTTTCACAGCTAACTTTGAAGATGACTGCGCAAGAACAAGTTCATTTACGGTCGCGAAGCTTACACCGCCAACTCGCTTCCCTTCTGTATGTGGAGTTTTGAAAGACTGGGGTTTCTCGTGATGATATATTGGAGAGCTGTAGTAGACCGGGGTCAATTTGTGCTAGCTTCTTGTGGCCTGTGTGGACTTGACTCTTCGCTCTGAGTAGGTTCCTTCATTGTAGGTTGAAGCTTGATCCCAAGTGATAGAGCTGCGAAAGGGGCAGTGCGTGCAATGTGAGGCTCCCCGGTTGTATTTGCGAACGCCATTTGCGAGTCAAACGACAGAGAGCCGAAGACCTAGCTTGCAGTGTACTCTAATGTGCATCATTATTAATGCCCTCAGGGCCTGTGATTTGCTGAATTATCGCGTGTAGAGACAGGGTGTCGAAGCTTTGCCTAATCTGATGTGCGAACGTTGCAGGGTTCAGTCGCAAAAGTGCATTGCACGGCCCCCGAGTCACCCAACCATCACCCACTACCTTACGAAGCAAGTTCAGCCTCGACCACCCACCTTACCAAACTTCATAACTTACCTCCAACCTTGTCTCGTAAAAACATACCCACTTGAGCCTTTCTCCCCAAGAGCTGCCGCGTTCTTGCATCGCACCCAATATCCACACATATATTCGCGGATGAGGACAACTGAAGACCACTGTCACCTCAGGTTCCCGTCCGGTAGTTATGCCGTGAGAAGAGTTGCGCTGCTTGAAATGCAGGACTAGTAAAGCAAAGGTCTCTTGGCGTATCCGTTCTGCCTTTCGCGTTTGTATCATCACATACTGAAATGTTGGAATGTTAGTGTATATCTGGGATGCGGCCATGGCCATTAGAGCCCTGCAAGCGTCGCCGCAAATACAATTACACCTGTTCTCCAAGAACTTATAAACATAGTCAACAAGGATCCGTTACGATGGACGAGGTCAAGGTTTCTCCAACGGCAGACTTGCTTCAGGGCGCAGATCCCTCAAGTATCGGTATTGAGCCCACGATGATGCTGATACCTGGGGATGGGCTGGCACCTACGTTGAATCCGTACGTGGAGATTGAGTCAAGAGTAAGCACACAGTCTGAGATAGATGAACAGACAATCCAGCTGTAAGTGGAGCACTCTTACTTCCCCCTTTCTAGTTCCGAGCTTGTGTAATGCTGATAGGAACTTAGTATCGAAGAGCTTACATGCCTACGATTATTATGGCAGGACCTGAGGCACTTTGAGCACTTGCGCTCAAGGCTGGAGTTCGACACTGCAGTTGATCTGTTCTTTGACAACTTCAAAATATCATACAAATCAGTCATTACTAGAGCACGGCATCAGCTCAACCGGTTGAAGGCTGATCATTGCAGGTTAGGAGCGACCGCGCTTGTTACTCAAATATCATCCGCTTGGCAATCATTTGCCAAACCTGACCAGAGCCTGGACGAGCTGGAAGACTTGATGCGAGCCCATGAGACAGCCGGGGATTCCATCACGGCCCTCGTGCTACAGGAACTTGTTGTCTCAAAGTATTCGCTCAATGCCTTCAGCGCAGAAGCTACGGCAGCATCGGAACATCTTCTTAACCTCTATGACATCTTCTTGAACATTGTGGCCAGGGTTGCCCCAAGGCTATACCTAGATGTCGATATATGTATCTCTATAGCACCGAGCCTTCATCGTGTCGTACGTCTGGATCACTTACATCTATTCCAAGCCGTTTTACGCCGTGGGGCGGACCTCAACTTACAGGACTACTTGGGTCGAACTGTAGTGCATGTTGCGGCCGAATGTAGCGCTGTACATGTGTTGAAAGAGCTTCCGGTCTCAATGCTGAAGGAACATTCTCTCGACCTCTTGGAGAGATTCCCACTTCTATCAGCCGTTCGGTCTAAGAATGCCATAGTTATCAGGCACCTGCTCAGTGTACAGGCAACATGGCAGAGAGACAGCGAGAGCATGCGTGACCTAATGACAGCCGCTGTGGGAACAGGCTTGGCAGACGTGGTTCGGCTGTTGCTTGTCGAAGGTAACTTCTGCAGTAAGAGGAAGGACCCACGGAGTGCTGGGCTGAAGTTGGCAGCCTCAAAAGGTCATTTGGAGATTGTTCGCCTTTTGTTGATAGTCGGTGCAGAAATCAACGATATGGAGACTTCTCTAGATACCTCGAGTCGCGCAAGAACCGCCCTTTGTTATGCAGCCGAAGGTAGGCACTTAGAAGTTGTTCGGCATCTCCTGAAATCTAAGGCCGATGTTTCTGCTCGCTCCGGAGACTCAGGGATGGCGCCGCTGCATGGAGCTGCAGAAAACGGCCATTACAACATAGCACGAATATTGTTACAGGCAGGTGCCGACGTCGACGCTAGATCTGTGGGGAGCCGAGCTGCTGTGAAGAGGCGAGCTTCGGCATTAGAGCTCGCATCGGTGCAAGGACATGTGCGCACTTTACGGCTGTTGGTAGCCTCAAGCTCAAAAAATGATAAAAACGAGCCAGGCACTGAACGCGGCTGCGAGGGCAGGTCAGCTTGATGCCGGCAATGCACTCCTCGAATCAGGTGCGGACATTGAGGATCTGAAGCGTACAGGAACGACAGCTTTACTGCAGGCAGTGTCAGGAGGTCACTTACTTGTTGTTTCGCGGTTGCTGCAAGCTAAGGCCAATGTGGAGGCCTCAAGCCGGCGAAGATTATTCAGAAGGCATTGGTTTTGTACGCCGCTACATATAGCAGCTGGTAAGGGGCTCGTGGACATTGTGCGAACGCTTGTTGATGCAGGTGGGGATACCAATGCCATTAACACGCGGAATAGGGATATGGAGGATTCTGACGAGGAGTCCAGTGATTATGAAGGGCAATCTGACGATGATTCTGCTGACGAGTACTTCTATTGGGAATCTGATCCGGATTATGAGGAATCCGTCAAGGATTGCGGGGACGAATCTAATGAAGAACTCTCAAACGCTCCTGATTATGGTGCTACCGTAACACCCTTATTGCTCGCAGCTGGCCGAGGCCAAAGGCAAACAGTGCAGCTTCTGATCTCAGCAGGGGCAAATGTCAATGCCATGCCTGAAGGGTGCTATGCGACAGCTTTACACGCTGCGGCCTCGGCAGGGCACCGGAGCATTCTCCAAGTATTGCTGAAGGCCGATTGCGATGTGAACGCCCCTGCTAAGGATCCAAAATGGGAGACAGCGCTTCAAGGGGCGATAAGGTGTGGACATGTTCATATTGTGCATCAACTGGTCAGTGCACACGCAGATGTCAACGCAGCAGCTTCTACATATGGAGCAACACCTCTTCAGTACGCAGCAGCTGGGGGCCAGCTCCAGGTCGTACAATTGCTACTTGGCGCCGGTGCTGATGTCAACGTTCGGTCTCGGTGTTTGACTTGGGGCACGCCTCTACAGATCGCTGCCAGGCATGGGAATGTTGAGATTGTTCAATTATTACTACAAGCAGGAGCCGTGGTGAACGCTATTCCCCCGAATGCTAATGGACATACTACGCTTCAGGCTGCAGCGGAACGCGGTCATCTAGAGGTTGTGAAGTTGTTGCTTGGCGCCCATGCTGATGTCAACTTCATACATGCCCACTGTGTCGGCTCAGCGCTCCATGTTGCAGCCTCTCACACGAATATTGAGGTTGTAAGACTACTGCTCGGGGCAAACGCAGACCCTAATTCTTCAGCCAACCATTCGAGTGGTATGACACCGCTCCAGGGCGCTGCCAAGTGCGGCCATGTGGAACTTGTGAGGCTGTTGCTTGATGCGAAGGCTGACATCAATGGTTCCATGTATGGATTGACACCTCTCCAGTATGCAACATTGGGCAATCACGAGGACATTTTCGAGCAATTGTTGATGGCTGGAGCGGATGTGAATGTACTGCCTGAGGACCTCCTTGAAGGCTACTTGGCAGGAGAAACTGCGCTGACGATAGCGGTGCGCATGGGCAATATAAACATGGCAAAGCAGCTACTCTTTTTTGGCGCAGATATCAATAAGCGAGGAACGAACAAGCCATCAGCCCTTGAAAAAGCCTCTCAGGGTGCCACCGCAGGGTCAGTTGTCGAGTTCGTGGATCTTTTGCTGAATGCGCATGCAGATGTCAACGCATGTAGCGGGCCCCACGGAGAGAACTCACCTCTCGGAGCCGCTGCCAGTTGTGGGAACATTGCAATAGCACAAAAACTTCTCACGGCCAACGCGGACATAAATCTTGGAAACCCTTTGGCGGCGGCAGCAAGATATGGGGCTGTTGACATGGTGAGATTGCTTCTCAGCAAGCAGGCAGATATCAACGCAACGAAGGGCAATGGCTACAGTGGTGGTAGACCTGCACTTGTAAGCGCGGCGGAGTGGGGCCACTTGAGGTGGTTGAAATTCTTCTCGAAGCGGGAACTAGACTTGACGTTATTGAAAGCGCACTGTCTATGGCAGCGCTTGAGGGCAACCTGGAGGTAGTGCAGGCTCAGCTCCGGAAAGGACCTGATCCAAATGCGATGCATGCCACCTACCGCAGCCCTCTTCGGGGGCAGTAGCGATGTGTTGTGTCGAAATCTTGCGACTTCTCCTACTGGCTGGCGCGGATCCTAATGCTCCCACAAGCCTACGCCATTCAGAGGACTGCACTCCCATAGAGGTAGCAGTTTATTGCGGCAATGCAGACGCGGTACGCTTGCTGCTATTGGCCGGTGCAGACATGAATCCTCCACCATCAGCCTGGTACGGCCAAAAGACACTGCTCCAGCTTGCGGAATCCTGCGGGGATCCCGAAATTTTGAAGATCTTGGAAGATGCAAATACTACCGGCTGCCGAAGTGGCTCTCGGAAGAGGAAGAGGAAGAGAAAGGCAGTGGAGCTTGATGATATGTCTTCCAGCGAGTAACATGTTTCAGAGGGACTTCTATGGTTTACTTAATGACTCCGGTCAGAACTCTGCTATCGCCAGACAAGTGGAGAGACTCAACTAATGCGTTCTGGTAGACTGAAGTGCACTATCAGGAGGTGAAAGTTTGAGTGTCTGTTTAGGCAAAATGTGCGTCGAGCACCAGCATCAGGTTGATTGAAAAGTAAGATGAAAGCAGCAATGTATAGATGCACACTGTCTTGAGAAGATCCTGTAATCGGAAGGATTACCTGGGTGCGGCAAGAACCAAGCATGCGGAGACTAATATGTCCTGAGATGTCAGTTTCTCACATTATAGAGTTTGGGCAACTTGGTCTCTGGTCAAGGTTGAGAAAGTTATGTTATCTGTAGGTTGACCGTCGGGTCGGGTTAGGGCCAAGATTTCTGACCCAACCCGACCCATGGGCCGAAAATCTTGACCCTAGCCCGACCCACACTAGGGTCAGGGTCGGGCTAGGGGTCGGGTCGGGTAACCCGCACTAATGTAATTCAGGGTAGTGTGTGCATTAATATGACTATCACATCATATTATATGTGTAATGCACGACTTATGCACATTATTCTATCACTTATTTCTGTCAAACATAGGGCAGTTCGCATACCTGTCACGTGGTATAGATCTAAGCGAGCTCATATATAGTCGGCTTCCCACACAGTCAAATATAATCAAGTCACTCCATATTGTTCAATCTGACAATTTCTATTGCTTTCATTGTTTTATGCATATATGCATGACCCACCTAACCCGCGGGTTGGGTCAAGGAGACCGCCGGGTTAGCCCGACCCGACGGTCACCCTAGTTATCTGGGTAAAGTGGGAGGTATTTTGGATGCTCATGAGGAACAATGGAGATAGAGAAACAACAGAAGTACTCAAATTTCCTATAATAACAACTGTCACATCATTGATACGCCCTACCTATAGGCATTACTACACATGTACAAGACTTTGCATGCCTGAGGTTGATCTCTCCTGTCTGCCTAGCGCTGTAATCACAAGGACTGACGCAAGAATACAGATTACCATGAGTACCACAAACAATGTCCAGCACATCAGACTTTGAGCGCTATTGAATCTTCATCTGTACTTGTTGTGCACATTCTCTTTCTCAAAATCTTCTATTGACAGTCTCTCTGTCTGTACTGCTTGAGCCAACCTCTTGTCTGTTGACTCTGTTTCTCCTGATATGGATTTGATAGATTTAGATGTTGTATGTAGTGCATCCTGTACTCTTCTTGCTGCACCATAGTTTTGAATTACTTTTAGGTTTTCTTGGTGCCCCATGATATGCTTAGTAACTCTCAAACTTTCTGCTCTGTATGAGAGATCAATAATTTGTCTTTGTTTACCAGTTTGATGACTTTATACTTGAACGTAATCAAATCGATTTAGATATTATCAAACTGGTCAGCAGTTCCAACAATGATGATTAATCTGACACCTGAGGCAAATAGCTTTAGTAACTGATTTTTATCCACCCGTGGATTTGCATTGTTCAAAACAACCCTCCGAGACAACAGAATATCGATTTAATCTCTGGCCACTTTGAAGACTTGCGACCTGAGCTATGTGTTTTCGATATACTGTGTACATTTGTACAGCTTCAGCGTTGTTCTTCATCTGCAGATGGCAACGTCAGGGGCTTATGACCTGGCATCAGTCGATGGCTACTCATCAAACCTTAGGGGTATGTGTCCTTCAGTGTTGCGGTCAAAGCATGCTAATACAATCAGTTTACCACGATCCTAGCTGTCTCAAGTAACTCAATATGGCGACTGACCGGTTTGAGAATGGCTGCAAAGCATACAGACTTAATCATTACAATACCTACCCAACGCGATCTACCTTTACTCAACCAACCAGCACGTCACGGTCCCAGCGAAGGCCATAAGATGGCATGGTTGGGACACATACAAGTGTTACAATACTTTGTGGATAGCTTCCCCGAGGGCTCCACTGGGTTGATTATCGAAGACGATGCTGACTGGGATATACATATTCACGAAGCGGTGCCACGGATTCAACAAGCTGTCCGGGGTCTTACTCATACTGGTAGTAAGGCCGAGGTCAAGGAAGCAGCAGAGATGCCTTATGGTCTCAGCTGGGATGTTCTTTGGCTTGGACATTGTGGCGACAGCTTTCCTTTTACACCGATGATACACTTTGATGACGACACAGTCCCACCTCGAAGCCGAATCAAGACTTGAAACAAGGACTTGCTATCCTTACCAGATGGGACGCGAACAGTGCATTACTCTGTTGGTCCAGAATGCACTGTTGCTTATGCGGTAACATCTTCCACTGCCAAAAAACTCTTAGCCTACCCTATGGATACAGAGCATTCAGTGTTCAACTGAGTATGGCTTGTCGAACTGAATTACGCTGCATTACAATCAATCCCGAGATCTTTCATCACCAAGAAGCACATGGTGAAGTCAGCTCCAGCGAGGTCGATGTGATCGATAGTGGCCAGGTGAACAGATTCAATAGCTCTGCTATGGGGTTCACAGTAAACATTCTTTCCAGTGCAAGGCGTGCTAGCAATCCTGCAATACTAGGTCCATGTTTGGAGAAGTAGCAAGAGTATAACTATTTCAGTCACGTCAGAAGGGCCAAAGCACCTCTTTAATCTCTGATGTATTCAATCCTAGGGTGCATCAAGTTTGTTGGTGGATCTGAGAGGAGGATAGCATGTGCTGTGCGAGGCCTACTAATTCCCTCGTCCTAACAAGACATTCATTTCTTGGTGCTCTGGAAATCTTTGACCTTCCACAAAGCTAGACAGTGTCTAAGGTACGTTTTGGTGCCCCATCATGATGCAACCGATTACAGGAAGGCGGTAGGCTGTAAAGCTTCTATTCCGGAGCTCCACGTACACCGAAGTAGGCAGGTTCAACCCGTGCTACCTGTCTCTATCCGAGGCCTCCGTGCACAGCTTCCAACCCTGGTGTTTAAACTACCCCCCGTCTCAGTGAGAATGTCCTAATGTAGCTCAAGCAGCTAGGCTTGTACATTTGTGGCTCCCCAGAATCGTATACGACTGTTGATGATCTGTTCCTGGTCATAGTTACAAGACTGAAATAGGAAGCCTCATCTCAACGTAGGTGACTGAAGCTGAGCAGTCGATGCTACCAAGCAAGCCTGACAGTTGTATCCACTAACGAACATAGGAAGCCCTCTTCATATTGAATCTTTGCCTTCTCTAAACTAATTTTCTCACTTTTCTTTCCCTCCTTCTCCGACTTCTTTCTTTTGTTCGAACTGCCGTCGCCTTTAAATCGAGTTTTGCTGATTGGGTCACTCTGTGCTTTGTCTCTGATGTGATGCGCTTGGACCTGGGCCGCGGGCTGGGCACACGCGCGAGTGCTACTGCGCATTAGTCACCGTTCATTGAGCAAGAAAGTTGACTGAGATGTACCGCAGATTGTAGAGGAAGATTTTTTCTTTTTCTTGGGGCTTTCAGTACCCTTTTCCTCTTCACAAAGGACTTCCCGAAAGCTCTCTGCCTTTGAGTTCCGAGTTTCCATATGGTCGAACAATCCATCTATATCACCAACCTCGACATCCACTCTAGAGGAATAACTGTCGTCAAAATCAGGCTCCTCATACCCTAGACTCCGTGAAGTTGTAGTACTGGGCAGACAATCAATGGACATCTTGTTGTATCAGGTTCATGTTCAGAAGATAGTTCTCGAGGCGATTAGGAGGGTTCTTATAGATATCCTCAAGCGTCTCACAGGCTCCGCCCGCAACCTTCAGGCAGCGACCAATGTGACGCTTGGTGTGCGCCTTGCGGTGCGATCGACCCATCATTCGAGGCTAAGGGGGGCCATTGGCTTTGCAACAACGTCACAATGCTTCTATTATTGGCAGGCAAGCACACGAATTTCTTCTTAGAAAGGGTTCGACCCAATGGTGGTAGACAGGATGCAGCTGAAGCCAATCATTAGAAGTGAGCGACACCTCCGGCTCCCACTCCTCAAGGCAGCTAATAGTGCCTGCTGCATGTAGACGGTATTATGTTTTTGTGCTATACTTAGCATCTCAGCGAGAGTGGGAATCATTGGAAAGAATCCTGGCTCCCTTCTAGCCTATGTGCACAGTAGGATTTTAGCAGTCTTACTCGTTCCAAAAGTCTTGGTGGTGGTGAAAAAGGCTGGCCACTCAATATCCACCGATGTCGGTAGCGGAAAATTCTAGCTAGACGTCGTAGTTTCAACATTTGTCCCTAGATGAGGAAGTCCTGCTGCAAGTTCGCGAAAGTTATTCTTCGTTAGACGTCCTTCAAGTGCCTTGAGATTTTATGAGCGTCGATTGAAGTTATCATTGTGGCGATAGTGTTGATATGACGGTAGCTGGCTTCTGATATGCTGCAACAGATCTTTATGTTTGCGGAAAACAGTGCCGGACGTTGAAAGGGTATAGCCTGATAGGTTCTGTGTAACAACTAGGTTAAGTCATGCTTCACTAGCCATTGAGAGCGACTTTTTGCTCACTTTGCCTCCTGGATATTTTCCGCGACGCAGGAGCGTAGACAGTACCGCTTATCAGCTGATCTTGCAAGCTGTACATTGCTGTTGATAGACAGCCTAGAGCGCTCTCTACAGTCATTCTCTGTCAGAAGGTCTTTCTAGATGACCGTGATGACAGTCTCATGAGAGAGTTTTACATACACGGCGTATTGCACTGATCGAGATTCGAGATGCTGATTGGGAGTGCCGGTGGCAAAGAGGAGATAATGACGTCGCTGTATGCTGGCAATGTGGTTGACATTGCTCCGAGATTTGTTGCAGGTCTCATTTAATCTCCATGCCCCTCTTCATGTGATTTGCTAGAAAGAAGAGCACTGCAACTGAAGCAGATGGTCCCGAGTTTACGAACAAGAACCGCTCCCCCATCCTTCATTGCAGCTTTTTCCGTGCTTGAGCTTGCGTGGGCCTGATTTGTTCTTCACCTCGCAAGCATCCCGTGGGCTTTACCGCTGCGCCTTGGGGACTTCGCCGCACAATGGTTGTTTTGTTACCTTGGAGTGGCCAGTGGCTCATAGTTCTGGTTCTGGTGACTTGAAACTTTAGATGAATGATTAGAGCACAACACAGGGACATCAGAGTCATGATACACAATCCAGATTTGGAAATAAATCCAGGATCACTCACCAAGCCAATAAGCGCCCTCAGTCCTGCAATAGGCCGAGCCTGGTCATTGCTATGCTTATCTTGCATCTCATACAAGCCGCATGAGACAGGGTAGTTATAGTTTTGGACATTGCTGTCAGTCTGTAGCTGTACTAATTTGGAGAGGGTCTGATATGAGGGGTTGGACACTGCCTCCAAGTACCTATATCACCACTGCTTACTTAGAAAACCTAAGGTAAGGGTTCAGTTGAGAGCTAAGCAACAAACTGCCACCACCATACCCTAACGTAAGTTTGCTGACAATGTACAACAATACCAACACCTTGGTCCACACTTCCTTTGTTAGTAAAAAAGACACAGCCGAACAAGTAGAGCCTGTGCGTAGCTTGCACACCCAGTCTCTGCCTATACAAATCGCAGTGTGGGTGTCCTGTGCCCTCAGAAGTAATTCCTCATGAATTTGCAGATTTTGTGTCATACCAACACTATTGTACTGTAAGAGTTTGTCATCTATAAATCAACACGGCGCCCAGTGCACTGTTAGAAACCTTTAAGAGTAGCACACCTTAGAATGTCTACGTGCTCAGATTTAGATAAGTTGGGTGAAAGATTCATGATAATAAGACAAAGGAACACTATGCCCATCACCAGCCCTCATTCAAGCAGGACCAAAAGCGCCAGTTTAAATCCCAAAGAAGACTGAACAAAGGAACCTGACTTTGCCAAGAGACAGAAAATGCAAAACAGAATAGCTCAGCGAAAATATAGTTCATCTACTTCTTTCTCACATAACTTTTATCAGTCACTAATGGGTGCACAGAAAAGAAGCACAAAAAACAGCATGATATAGTTGAGTGCAGAGCTGCTTCATTGACTGAGTCTCTGCAAAATTCACACCATGAGTTTGACAGAACAATGCTGGACCAGTCTGAAAACTGTCACAGAGTTGAATCCTCAAACATGACAGACAGTATCAGAGCAATCAACAACCACCACTATCAAGACAGTCAAGACATGGTTCAACAGCAAGACACTACACATTTATCTGATCAGTCAACCCTGTGGTACCATTGAATGTCACGTTACTATGCTCAACACACAATATCAGCTATTGCTTCCCCCCCCTCTGCCAACAACAAAGTTCTTAAATAACTGTTCAGCAGAGTCTGAGTTCTGTTGGGATAAACTTTAGAGAAAAATACTCATGTAGAATACCTGATCATCAATTTCTGTCAAACATAGAAGGAATTGCTTGCGGGTGAATTAGTGTAGTCATTAGTGTCTAGCTACTCTAAGCCTTTAGAACAGCTAAGAAAAAACTTTTATTCAGTAGCAAACTGTTTGCCCTAGGCCTCTAGCAGACCCTGCATCCTTTCTGTGACCTCTGTTGGGTTCAAAATCTCTGTAAGGTCCTGGTAATGAAATGAGGCAAGAATTTCTGACAATTCCTTGTTTAGATAGCTCTTCACTGTTCAGTTAACTCACTAACATCTTCAGGGCAAAGCATTTAAAGCTGCATCACTAGTGCAACCCACTCTGCAGCCAATGTTCACTCTACAGCTCACACCAAGCCTCTTGAAGTACAGAATGTCAGAAACAGCAGTGAAACATACCTTTTCACTGAGACACTACTACTACCTTAGATGATACTGTATAATAGGCCTCTCTTTCTAGATTCCGTCAATTTGGGTATCTTCAATACAACACTTTATAACGAACAGAACTGTGTGATTACTCTGTATCTTGGTCCAGTGCAGTGGTAAGAAGTACAGTGTGACTCACGCGCAGCCATGCGGAGCTGAGATTAAGCCCTGAAATGACCAGTGGACGGCCTCCGTGGGTGTCAAAGCAGCTAGGGGCGGATCGTCTTGCTGCGTCGTCGGTCACCTCACCAGGCCTAATTTGATCGCTCGATCCGCAGTCTTGGGGATCCATACTTCTCCCTCTCGTTCTAGTCACCGAGCCGGCCCTTTCTCATGCAAGGCTCGGTCTCTTTCGACACTCCCCGAAACCATCCTGCAGGTCACGGGAAACTTGTCGGGTGGGTTCTTCATTTACGAGCACCTACGTACACTTTCTCTTATTAGGCAGATGTGTGTATCTACTTGTGGGTGGAGGGGAAAGGGAGGGGGATGATGACCCCTTGCGCAAGACGTTCCCGCTCAATGTTACGTCCCGACCGGAGATTCCTCTGGTATAGGGTCTAGGGGTTTTGAGCTTGTGATATAGGGGCGCAGTACACCGGTTCAATGGGCGTGTCCGTAGTCCAGTGAACCTGTAACCTGTAGATAGTATTGGCTAAGTAACTATAAGAGTTGAACGCGACCATTTCCTTAAGGGAAATGTCCGTTCTATATACTACTGGATCGCCGAGCTCACTGAGCTCGCCGTAGAGCATATAGAGCTGATAGACCTGTTCTGGGTCTATCACCTCGCTGAGCTCGCCAGCGACCTTGTCGACCTGGGCGAGCTTATACTCGTATGTACGCTTCCTCTGCATACTTATGTTACTACATAACCGTTCTAGGTTATGGCCGTAACACTCAAAAGACCGCAAGTTCGACGGGCAAAAGACTGATTTTTGCATTCAAAGACTTCAGATCTCAGAATTAGACTCACATCTCTTGAATGTGAGGGGGCTTCATGCTAGAACTTTAGATCAACATTTAGAAGCAAATCCCAGGACTGACTTCATCTATTTTGTGTGTGAGAGGGCTCACTGCTAGTAATGTATGTACTGCACTGTATGAAGGAGCTAGTATTTAGTGTCTGAACATACTGTAAGCGGCAGCACATTTGAATACCACAATATCAAACATCACAAAAGCTTAGATTCATACATCTTATGTTGATACAGTTGCAAACATCTAACTTCTGACAAATCCGCTTCTTATCACATATTCTGGTTCTATATATGGGTGTTGAGCTTAAGGATATAGTAGGGTTAACAGTGTCGCCACTTACAGTACATTCAAACACTAAATACTAGTTCCTTCATAGCTATCATGTCACAAATGTTCGCTTATCCTTAACTCAAATTAGTAGCATAAGCAGTCATTTAACAAGGTACACATAGGTGAACAGTCATGGAGTCATATCAAGCTCAATGAATTCAAGATTACAGCTGTCAGATTTCTCAACTTATCTTCAGTCAATAACTCATTGATTATATATTTCATCAAAGAAGTAAGTGTAGAAACCAACAATAATAACTATTGACTTACATTCATCAGTTAAACTTAAAGAAAAGCAATATGAAAATGAATACAACTGTGTACAAATGTGTTGCTTAACAATTTATGAGTAAGTATACACTTATTAAGAAGATACTCTGTTCTAATTTTCTGATAGAACAACAGTTGTAACTAGTGATATATATCACAAACTACTTATCTGATCTACAGTAATAAACAAAACTAGTAAAAATTCTGTATTTTCTAAAAAAACAATCTGTTTAAATAATTATTATCATTTTAATACTCAAAATGATCATATAACTTTCTTGCAATTTAGTAATCAATATATAGTTGCTGCTACTAAAATGAATACTTTGTTCATTATTGAATACAATCATCTTAAAAACAAATATCACATGAAATTGTTTTTGAGTGTTTACTCTTATATTAAAAAACTCAAATTGACAGATCTGAATATTGTTATTTGTATTAAAGATTGTATTCACATTTATAATATTGAAAAGAATGAACACAAAAAACTCTCAATTGAAAATCTGATAAATGCATGCATGATAACACCTAGTACAACAACACAAAAAGATTAAAGTTATTATCTGATAGCTGTAAGTTGAAAGAAGAAGTGTTTAACTTCATATACTATTGACTGTAACTCATGAAAGATTACAATAAGTAATGTTGAGAAAAAAGAATCATTGTATTATTTTCTTAACATTGAAAAACATGGTAATATACTTTGTTATCAAGATTTTGACATTAAAAAACAGAAAATAATAGTCTATAATATTTAACAAAAGAAAATAGTCTTTAGTCAATTGGTTTTTGAAGAAGTACATGAATGCTTTAAATATGATAAAAAAACCTTTATGTTTGTAGGTGAAAGTAAGTACTCAAATCTTACAATAGGTAAGACTACTGAAGATGCTGCAAAATATACTTCAACATCTTGTATAACTTGAGGTGAGGGAGATATCTATACAGATATTCAGAGTAGCTCAGCAGGTTATGCTATGCTGTGGCAAACTGAAAAAGATACTAAAAGTAACAAATGTGAACATGTTGTTCTATTTTTTGAACATGCTATAACAGCACAAGGTTAACTTGCAGGTGCAGAGAGTTATGATTCACACTATACTCACACAAGAAAAAAGATTCAACAATACACCTTGATGAAAGAGAAAGCAGATGAGGAAAGAGAAATCTTAGTACCAGCAAGCTGGTGTTAACGCAGACAAATTCTAGTATCTGAACCTGAGTAAGCATATCTACATGCGTTCTTTAACACATGACCACTGTTTTACTGATATAGTGACAGAGATAAACCACAATTTTTCAAAAGTCACATTTCAGTATCTCATGCATCTGTATGTTGAGTTGTGAGAGATAGATCTATTACTCAATTTAGTTTAAGTTTTTGCTCAAGACAACTGGGCAAGTCTGCTTCCAATGGCAGAGCTGGCTATAAATAATCACGACTCCACTTCAACAGGGGTGAGCCCTTTCTTCCTATCACATGGCTACCACATGGAACCCCTGCAGCTGTTTGAGGAGATAGGGCCCGTACGATCGGCAAGAAGCCCGGTGCAAAAGGCTGACCAGATTGTACAAAAGATTAAAGAAGCAACGGAATGGGCACAAATGGCAATGGTGGTGGCCCAGCAAGCACAGGAGGAGACAGCCAACCGGAAGAGACAGCAGTCATATGACTTCAAAGGGAGATAAGGTCTGGCTGAATCTAAAAAACATCCGTACGGACCGCCCATGCAAGAAGTTTGACGCAAAGAACGCCAAATTCACAATTATTGAGAAGATCAGTTCCCATTCCTTCCGCCTGGACACACCGCCGGGAATTCATAATGTGTTTCATTCGATGATGCTTTGACCAGCAGCGGTGGATCCACTCCCCTCTCAGCGTGCAGCGGACCCGCAGCCACCACCACAGATTGTGGGTGACGAGGAAGAGTTTGAAGTAGAAGAGATCCTAAGAGAGAAGCTTGTACGACGGAGAGGTGGAGCCAAAAAGAAGTATTTGGTAAAATAGGTGGGTTACACTCGCCCTACATGGGAACCAGCGTCAGCACTGGGAGACACTGTTGTGTTGGACCAATGGGAGTCAAAGCAGCCTAGAGCTGCTACACCTTAACCGTACAAGAGTCACTACCATCCTCCATATACTCCAACAGCAACTGCGCATATGCGGGTGGGTGTGTGCACGCGTACATAAGAAGATCTTCAGAGACGTTGCCAACACTGGGCGGGAGCCTGAAGGGAGGAATCATGCCATGGAGGCTGGAGCGGGCGGGAGCCCGAAGGGAGGCATCATGCACGGAGGCTGGAGTGCTCTGGGTTGAGCGAGGGAATCGTATGGAGTGCAGGATTTTCAATGTGCTATTTGCTTATTTTCTATACTAACTACTACTAATATTGCCCTCTTGGTTTTGCCAAAGCTACTTGTCCTGGGCACCACGCAGAGGTGAGGCACATCGCCCAGGTGTCGCACACAACCCGTACGACTAGGCCTAAGTCTAGGTGCTACAATAAAGAAAGAAAAGCGATCGTACGTACCTAAGGGTCGAGGTTGATAACGACCGCCCCCGCCGGTGGAGCCGGTCCGATCCGTCTCTGGCGGCCACCCCCGTTGGCACCGTTGTCGTCCTCGTCATCAGAGATGACAATGAGGACGTCATTGTTGCGTATGATAGAGCAACGAGCAGCGTGGGTCACGCCACTGCAGTTCCCGCAACACCCCCCGAAATGCCCTGGCGTACGACGGCATTCCGGGAAAGGTGTTAAACTGCGTTCCTGACAGTCCGTACAACCATCGGGAACCAACACACCCCGACTCTGGATCAGGATGGCATTGATGTACGACGGGCGATGGGATCTCACCTGGTCCGGTGTGACACGGTTGCGTACGAACGGAACGTCGACACCGGGCAGCGCGAGGATCGCTCTTGCTTGGGGGGAGTGGGTGTATGAGGTAAGTTGCTGTTGGTTGACCAACAGAACAGGGATCCCACCGGCTTGATCCGCACGGGTGAGGGCGGCGGCGTAAGCGTCGTACAAGACAAGGGCCCTACGCGTTGTCAGCTCCGAGAGATACTCATATGTACAATACTTACATGGTTGATGCCGTTGTTGTTATTGCTGCTACAGTTGTCGTTATGGGTGCTAGCTCTGCGTTGTGTTGAAAGAGAAGTTTCACGTACGAGTTGTTGTGGTGGAGATGGTTGAGGGAGAAGCAAAGAAATTTCGGAAGGGGTGATCGTACGGAAGGGAGTCCACGTGCCGGAGCGAGATAAGGACAGTGAATATCGTTATTGTCGTCCGAAACCGGAAGCCACGCCTCGCTAAGAGATAAAGGATCTCGGTACTGAGCGAACCGTTGACACGGTGAACAGGCCGTACGACAACACTTAGGGCACGTCCTTGGAGGAAAGGGAGGGGGGTGATATCACGGGTTGAACCCGTACTAACATCTTATGGTCTAGTTGCTGACTAAGACCCTAAGACTAAAAGCTACCTTCCCACTTCCGTACGAAGGTCTCCTTTTCTCCTTTCCTCTTCATAGTATTCTTTTTGTATTTAGGAATTACCAATCGAGCGTCGGTCTCATTGCGAACCCGTGACAACTCTTCTTAACAAATCTTTTCTTCAACACTGTTGGGAAGCGGTGTTCTAACCGCTTCCATTGTCTTACCTAGGTCTAGCGTCAGGGGTTGCCCATTGACTATATAGTCTGTGTGGCAGAGGATACTGGCAACTAATGAACACGACACGTTGACCACGGTCAAGGGCGACGGTGTTGGTTCCACTAGATAGACAGCAGTATAGCACAAGTATCCTTTACCTTTCAACAGGTTATGAGCCCGGGTTAGCAAGAAGCTTCCCAGAGAAAGTGCGTACTCTTCTAGTGTCTCGGCAGCTTGATACGGGGCTCAAAGGTTGAGCAAGAACAAGCATTCTCGGCAGTCAATATTGGGCTCAAAGGTTGAGCAAAAACAACACTCTTGGCACTTGATACAGGGCTCAAAGGTTGAGCACAAAGAGACCTACCGACGGCTTGATACGGTACTCAACGGTAGAGCGAAACAAGCACACACAAACATATTCTTTCTCTTATTTACATTACCCTCTTCATACATCTTATTACTTCACTTTATTCATTTCTTATACTACATGCCAACTGCCATCGCAATCGCAAGCTACCACCATGAACTTCGACGACTCTTTTGCAAAGCGACGACCGGTCCTGGTTCTCACTCGGGAGAACTGTGACCAATGGTTCACTCTCATGAAGAGATTGCTGATAGGTGAAGACTATGGTTTGTCATCGAAACCTCAGCGATCAACACACCTGCCAGTGGCTCCTCCTTTCCTCTAAGCAACCTTGGCTTCGGAAGCCAGAAGACCGACGCAAAGGCCCTATACTGGCTCATCATCTGCATCAGCAATCAAGAATACCTGGCGGACAAGACCCATGCAAAGGATGCTTGGGACGCCCTGAAGTCCAAGTACAAGGAGAAGTTGCAGACCACTGAAAGGCAATACCTGGCGGAGTTCATTGGGTACAAGATGTCAGCAGGCTAACCCTAACCCTAAGACCTCCATGATATGATTACAGCCTGACAATGATGACAGGCCCACCGAAGCCAAGATGTTCACAGACCAGATGATCAGCCACAAGCTCGTGACGAAGCAGACGGGTGCCGCGGGACGGATCTGCAACGCCGTGTATATCTGCAAGCGGAAATTTGCGCGGAGGGAATTCTACCTTGCCGTCTTGGTGGACCAGCAATCGCAAGGACCAGTCATCATTGCTTCGTCACAGGGAGGAATGGACATCGAGACTGTCGCCAAGGAAAGCCCGGACGCCATCATCACCACACATCAATATCCACAAGGGAGTCACGATATTGCGTGGAATATTGCGACTGAGCAGGGCTTTTCGGAGCAGTGCATTGAGGACGCCAAGGACACGATTCAGAAGCTGTACAAGATCTTCATGGAGAAGGACGCCACGCAGATCGAGATCAACCCGTTGTCGGAGACGTCAGATCATCAGGTCATGGGCCATGGATGCGAAGTTGAACTTTGACAATAATGCGAAGTTCAGACAGAAAGAGATCTCCTCATGAAGGGATAAATTGTAAGAGGATCCGGATGAGGTGAAGGCTGCTGAGTATGTCCCTTCTCTACCTATCTTCAATCGAAGCGGGCCGCTGACAACCACTACAGCACGGCCTGAACTTCATTAAGCTAGACGGGGACATTGGCTGTCCGTGGTGACACCGGAGCACAGGGGACTGTTTTTGAGGCCCGTGAGAGCTCAACAGGAGCCAAATATGTTGCTAGAATGTTGCGGAAGACTGAGGCAATGAGTGTGCAGCGTGAGCTTATGATCATCAAGAGTTTAAGACATGTATGTGTGACTGCGTTACAAAACTCTTGTAGCCCATTTACTGATCATCAAACAGAAGAATATGGTCAATTTTGTCGCTGAAGAGAGCTCACATACAGTACCCATCATCATCATGAAATATGTCCAAGGAGGTACCCTTGAAGATCTGATTCTGCAAACCGACATCTCTTTCGACAGCTCCATTTCTTTGGTTCAACAGTTGATGGAAGTACTGAACTATCTCCACAACCACCAGGTCATTCACCGGGACATCAAACCCGCCAACATCCTTATCGTCTCTGAAACCAGGCGTCTGACCATAAAACTGTGCGACTTCAGCCTCTCAAGAAAAGGGTTACTTGCGAAGACTCTCTGTGGCACCAAACTATATGTGGCACCGGAAGTCTTCAGCAAACAGCCGTACGATGTGCGGATTGACATTTGGTCCGTTGGAGTTGTCATTATCCAAACCCGTAAAGGTCTCCCTCGACGGCCGACCCAATCCCGTTCGCGCAAAGTGCTTTACTCTTCACCAACTTGATGCGTTCAAACGCTGGACAATTGAACCCAGGTAGATAGAGAACATGGGAGTTTTGGTCTTTGAGAGCAAGATAATGTAGTTTTGGCGTTTTCATTAGAACCTGAGACTCTTTTTCGTTGGTTAAGAAGTCGCTCATCAGAGAATGCAAAGCAATTTCAATTTGATTGACTGAAAGGCTTTCGGTGCTCTGTATCCGTAGATATTGAAGGCTTTCCATGTGAGGATATGCAAGTCCTGGAAGCCACACAATGTGCACTGTCAGTTATGTGTTCAGAGTAAAGCTTGAATAAATTATACTTACTTGAAACATGCTGTCCTCCGTCCGCAGGACCTTGGTCTCCGCTGCGGCGACTCTGTTGGAGTTGAAGACGTCCTTTGGTCGGCTCTACCACGGAGCTCATTAACCTCTTTTCAGTCCAGTCGAACACATTGTCGTACTCAAATCCCTTAGATCTGAACAAGCGGCGGAAGAGCTTGCGAAGATATCCGTAGTCGGGCTTGTGTTCAAAACCTACTAATTGGGTGTAATCGATGTACGTCGCGAACTGATCAGTGGGAGGCCTTCACAGAGCTCTTCACCTGATCGGGCCATCTTCTTCTCCTTGACCAGCTCATTCTTCTCCTTATCTGTGGCAGTCTTCAGACCCTGCCACAACAGCAAGCTATGAGCAAAACATAGGACCATATACCCGAGAGACTCCACGTTTCCTTGCCTGCTGACACCCATTAGAAAATTGTCTGCTTGATGTCGCGATGGAGAAAACCCTTGAAGTGAATGTATTTGATTCGGGAAATAGCCTGGTCAGCAATCAGAAGGATAGGTTTGAGCGAAAACTTCCGCCCGCAGTAGTTGAAGAGATCTTCGAGTGACGGACCGAGCAGGTTGTGAACTAGTGCGTAGAAGTTGAGCTCCTTGTATGTGAGGCTGACACGATTGTATTGAGGAAGAATTGTGTCTGACCCTTAGTCCTGCCATCGGGATAGGTAGTAGGACAATTATACCTCTGGAACCACTAGTGTATTTCCTTTCGCGGATGCTTTCGAATACGATAAGGACGATGGCTTGTTCCGAGAGTATGTGATCTTGCTTGACTGTCTCAAGACAGTTTGGATATCTCCTGCTGAGTTTTCTCATCTTCTCCTAGCTCGTAGAATGCGAGAAAGGGTGCGTTTTGTGTTTGGGATCGAGTGACGCTTTATGCGTTAGCTAGAACGTGAAATAGCCTGAAGTTGCTCTTACTGTTTGAAACCTTTTTGACTAGCGTGTGCGTTCTGCCGTGATCTGGTCTGAAGAATAGAAGATGAATGAGAAGGTAGGGAAGAAGGTGTGGATGAAGGTGGAGGCTGGCGGGGCAGGGTGTTGTGCGGCGGTTGGGTTGCGGACTGAGGCTGGCTATGCTTGATCTGGTACTGTTTCCAGGTCTCGTAATCCTTGAAACCGAATTCTCTGAGATTGAACCGTCCTTGCAAGCGGATCAGTGAGCACTCCTTCTTCCATGCCTTTATTGAAAGATCAAGGCCCCTAGGTTGACGATCTGGCGAGTGTGGGGGGGATAACGGTGTATCTTCACCAAAAGAGTCATTGGATGTGTCCCATTCAAATTCAATATGGAGCTCTAAGTAACGATCTTCTTCTTTCTTCTGCTTCCGGTCTGCTTGCCGCCCTTCACGCCGTCGATCAGCCTCTTCTTGGGTAATTAAACCCTGTCAGACAGAAGTCATGTTGATTAGTCATGAGCGTTCATCGTAGAAGTCAAGGTCGGCATCGGTCAGTCGTGCACAATATGCGAATGAATCGGTGAACATTGCCGGAGCATCACGCAACCACGTATTCGCCATTGCTTTGAGAGTAGGAAGGATGGGTAAGGTAGTCTCTCTTGTTCAGCATTTGACGGGCGCCGAGGAAAGTGCAGCACTACGGTAGGCTTGGCACTACATACATCACTGCCCCTCACTCTTAAGACTCTTCACGACCACAACAACAGGGTCATCAATCATGGCGACTGAGTATTCAGGCGACTTTGCTCGAGTTCTGCCAGTTAACCAACTGGCAAAGCGATTGTTCTCAAGATGTTACATGTATGCTAAGGAAGCGGATCCTTTTCATCTGAATTTCATGGTCCCTTTGCCTCATGGGCAGCCTGTCGCCAATGATGAACCATTTGAAAGCTCGACCGATTACGACTCCCACTATAGCGATGATATTGATATCAATGAGACCCTACAATGGGGGTCTTTTATACTCTCATTTGAGGAAAGCCGCTGGCCCGAGTTTCACCATCTAGGGTTGGAGATTTGGCCGCGGGAGTGCAAAATTTCCGAACCGCGGCGTGGATATACTCCTAGCAAAGCTGAGAGACATCGCTAGTAAATCGCTTGCAAGCTACCACTTCAGATTGAAGATCAGCGGGCATTCAGGGCTTCTCATGCTCTCTTCAGGCGCGACAAAACGACCGCCTCTAGAAACCAACATCGGGGGCAATTGGGAATCTCTTGAGCCAGAGCAAGAAACATTAGTATACCAAAGCTCCACAATGCTTCAAGTTGGTCGTTGCCAGTTCGAACTTCAGTATACAATCGGCGAGACTTATTGAGAGGCCTTTCTCGCCCAGAAAAATACCTTTATTAGCAGGAAACTTAATCCTTCAAGCAATATCTACAAATATTCTACCTATGTTCCAGGTGAGAATATCACAGTACGTGGAAGATACCTACAGTTGGCCACATGTGGGCACGGGACCTTTGGATGAATATCTCAAGGCTTCGATACTCGCACTGGCCAATTGATAGCGATCAAAGAGCTTCGTATTGAGAAAAAGAAAGATTAGCAAGTAATTAAAGATGAGATAGAGATGGGGAGACGCTTTCAGGTAAGGCCATTGTCAAATTAGAGAGACACATATTAAGATAATGACAGGCAGAAAAGGGTCTTCTGTCCCTTCACGACTCCTTTTGCGAACATGGGAAGATTGATGCCTGTAGCGTTCCTGAGAAGTATTACTTCAGCCTTCCTTACGCAATTCAGATCTCTCAACGGGTTTCTGGGCTAATAACAACAATACCCACGTTGAAAATCTCCCTTTGCTTGAAGAGCCATTGTGGGGGCTGAGCGCATTGCATGAGATGAGGGTTATGCATAGGGATATCAGGCCCCAGAATATGCTTCTGCTTTCAGAAAACCCGCCGCGAGCTGCAATCTCGACTATGGTAAGGCTATTGAGGCGAAGGTATCGAGAGACACCCGCATAGGTCCGATACACACTTTGGCCCCAGAGGTATGGACCGCGGCAGAGAGTGGCTATACGCGGAGCATCAATGTATGGGCCTTCGGTTACGCCATTGCGGATATTCTTGGCTATCGCCCCGGGGCCCCATATCCACGCATTTCGCTTGATCGTCACAGAGAGGTTCTTGACAAGCTTCGAACACACGCTGAACGGGTACCTGAAGATGAAGGCGTAGTTGATTTGGCGATACGCATGTTGGCCTGGAATCCAAGCCAACAATTGACAGCTGCGGAGGCTCTCGAACATAGATGTTGGGCTCCTATCAGGACTCCGTAATCTGGACCTAGAATTGGTCAATGAATATATGGTCAAGCAGGTAACTCCGAGGAAATCATGGTACGTGCTGGAGGTCAAATCTTGATATTCATACGATGACGCATGAACTACGCTAAGCTCAAATAACCACTCCTTCCGGCTTTTCTAGATGCGTCAGGACGTTCCGAACTGCCGTGAGCTGACTAGCGGTGCGTCGGAGGCAGAGTTCGCCTGCAGTTGGCAGTGGCGCACGAATCATGGCGGACTCTCATTTGAAGCTTTGCCACCGACGTAGACACCAACGCGCGTGGCAAATGCCATCGAGGCGGCCGATCTCAACCAAGGCTTCTAACAGACGTGGTACCAGGAGGAACTCGCCACCTCTCGTCAGAACCACCCCAAAAACAAGACGTCTACGAGCGGAGCCGTGCACTACGTGTACAGACCATGTGTCAAGCAGGCGGTCCAGGCTGAGGCCATTGGGCGCCTGCCGCCACTCACGCTGCGGCACATTACAATGCCTGGTTAGAAATCGACCTGAAGTGTCCCAGAAGCTCTTCCTACTCTGCAGGGCTAGGTGATCCGTGTAGACCTTAGGTTTATGCATCAAGAACTCCTTCTCGGACATGCCACAGAATCTCTAGCCCTTGACTAGTCATTATTGCTCATGGCCTGGCTCGACAGAATGATAAGCATCTTTCAGGCACAGTGGTCTTGAGCATTACAATCTTCTAGCGGTGCCGAGAGCGAGATAGCAATCATGGCTCCATCTAGCGATGACGTGTACGTCCTCCGCCGATGACTTTCACTGTCTTGGAGAAACCTTCTCTCTCCAGAACTTTGTCTCAGACATGATGCAGCCTACAGGTAACAACCTCGGCGCCAACATGTTCTTGTTCTGCTGCCAGTTGCAATAGCGACACAAAGTCAGTATGCATAGTCATCGCCAAGGCCACGTCTTCGCAGAGCGTATTAAACTCTTGATCGTCAACCGTCTCTTCATATAGCAAAGCGGCCTGGCGAAAGGCAGTGTACAAATAAAATAACTCAATGGGCTGCTGGATAACATTTTCATTCAATGTTCTTCATCCACTGACTGTCAAGAGTTGAAGACCATCTTTCAGAACAATGCACCACTGTCCTTTCCAGCTAATGTCCTGTCTGCGTCCATAACCAACACCGTCTCCAGCTGTCTTTGGCCAGCAACAAGGACCTTGTTCATCCTGCTTTCGGTGTGAGACAGGTTGTACTCCTCAGTATGGTGTCGGAAATTGCGTAGCAGCGTTGAGACTTTGTTTAGCCATGTCGGATGCAAGAACATGAGCGAGAACAAAATGCCATGATGGTAGCAGAGATGGCGCAGCTGGGTCTTTTCGGCCTGCTGCCAAATTTCGTAGATGGTTGATGGACGCAGACGGACGAGTATCTTTCTGTGTCATTCAGACAACGCTGCGCGACAAGTTCGGCAGGAACATCCAAGTAGAGGATGTGCGTAAATGGGTCCAGGTCATTTCTAGTATACATTGGCTGTCCCGCTCATCCCGCTGTCAGCGCATTCCTTTCCGATCGTGTCAATGGCAAGCTGGCGCCAATGCACCTTCTCTTGCTCTTCCAGTTTCTGGAGTGCGTCGAGTCTGCCAGGAACAAGATTGACAATCATCTTAGAGCCTTTGTAGAATTCAAAATGCTCTTGTCTGAGTTCTTGCTTTAGCTGGTTCAGGAGAAACGTCTTGCCAGAGCCGGGAATCCCGTACACGCTGATAACTACTGCTTTGTTTTTGAAAGCAGACCGACTTTGAAGGGCTCATTTGGTTCAGCTGAGGATCCGCCGTTGAGCCCAGCATGCTGCTTGATGCATGCTTTCTCGCAGTTGATAGCCATTATAACAATCCGCTAAGTCATCAGGGATGGTGAATAGAAGAGTTTTGAGACTCAATTCAATGATTGATGAGATATTTCACCACCAGATGCAGCCAGTGTAAGGTGAGTTGGAACGTCGCGGCAACTGGTTATATTCACCAATTTCTGGCCAGCCTTATTCTAGGGGACTCTCTGAATGTAATCAAGTGTTTCACAAAGCTGTCTGGAGACCGTTCTAGCCACGGATCCAAATCACCATGTGGGTTACAGTGCGAGCTGCACTGTGTGCTTTGGGATATGAATCAAGGAAAGAAGATGTACAGCCTGCTTTGCGATGGCCAATGCTTCCGACCAATGACTCCGTTGCTTCAATAATCGGATGGCCTGTAGGGCCGAAGCCACTTGATGAAACAGGATCCTGTTGAGACAGTTTCATGAATTCCGAAAAGATTCCAGAGCCTGGTCACTGTAACCCAGTTGGGACGACAGGCAAAGACGTCTTTCGAAGTTGTTCAGCCTGCCTGCCAGATCTGGATGATCTTGAGGTGTGATGTCAACCGCCTGCTGTGCTCAGCGAATCAACTCTTCCAAGTCCTTCATTCTTCTCATCCTCTCAAATCGGCTCTGAAGCTTGTTGCCCAGATTGTTCAGCCTGCCTGCCAGATCAGGATCACTTTCAGCCGTCCCTTCCACAGCTTGTGATTGTCTGCAAACGGCTTCTTTCAGATCGCCCACTCATTCATACCGCTGAAGTTCCTGTATCTTCAATCCCACATAATGGGACAACAACTGTACCCTGATCGGATTGTTGCCTGGGACCCGGCTGATGATATTGTTGAATCTCCGCATTGCAGCCTCTCTTCCAATGTACTTTAAAACTCCTGTTCAGCTGAAGGCGGAAATACGCTGAAAACTGGAGCTCATTCAGCAGTGACGGGTGTGGCTACACTGCATTTCCCCAACTGAAAGTGCGCCAAGCCCATTATTTAGCTGCAGGTTTGGCTTGGCGGGAGTAGTCTCCACAGGTACACATTTCTGCCTGAAACAACGCCACTGGCGCGTATGTCAAAACGCGGATACTTTGTGTGCAGGTGAGAACGCATCTGATTTGAGATAGTCTAGACGCCATTTTAGGCGGCTTTCTCACCTTTTGTTTATCAGCCTCTGGTAAGTGGTATTGTAATGAAGGTATGATTAGTAATATTCAAAACCATTTCATGGTGGTTTGTGAAGACTGCTGCCTGGATTGGCACCTAACTACTTATTTTTAGAAACCCTTGAGAATTTACTATTTGATATCCAGGCATTCCGGGTGGCCCTGTTCAGCCGATCAAGCGAAAGGACTGCTGCAACACCTCTTGGGATGAATCGGCTTAATCAAGGTCCGTGTTACACATAGGCCCCATATTTATATTCATAGGCCCCCAACTTATTAATTGTAGGCCCCCCCAAATCAGGTAATACTTTCAGGCTTTCAGGCCTACACCCATGCCTAAATTCACACCTGCACCTGCACTTAAACCTGCACTTAAATCTGCATCTAAACTGAAATCAATCTGACAAGCTGAAATTAGTGAAGGGTGAAAGAAAGAAAGATATCACTGAAATGTAAAATGATGAAAATAATGACTTACTCTAAATTTTAAGAACCTGAGTTAAACATGTTATAAAGGTATTCATAGAAGTTTATAAGTCATTCTTAAGAGTTTTAAGTGCAGGTGCAATCATGAATTTAGGTGTGAGTGTAGGTCTGAAAGTCTGAAAGTATTACCTGATTTAAGAGAGTCTACAATTAATAAGTTAAGGGTCTATGAATATAAATATGAGGCCTACATGTAATACAGACCTTGATTAAATATTCTGATCACATGTAAAAGCAGAGCACTCAGTGTTGATGACAATAAGAGAAAGATGAAGCACATTATAGTGCAATCATTGTTATCTTCATCAACCTCTTATTATCATTGTCTGACTGTGTTAACAAAGACTAACATGAGTGAATGTATTTCTCTCAGATTGAGATAGAATAGAAGTTAAGAGAACAAGTTTGATGAGTGTAGAACTTGCTCACTTTAAAGTCTCTAAAATCTCTTTTGTGACATTTCTGTATTGTATGACTTGAGACCTAAGCCTGTTGTGTAAATAGGTTCATCAAAAGTCTTAATCAATACTGATGCAATGATTAATCTTAATCAGACATGTTTAAAGTTCACTCAAGTCTTTTTTCACCTTTAATAAAGCACTGAGCTTAATTCTTTATCATGTTAATCAGCAACAACATCATTAAGAAAAGTAAATCTTCACTTTCTAGTCTTTTTATTCTTGTTTAGTGCTATAACAGCTACATATCACCACTGCAGAGTTCATATCTATCACTTAATATTTCTTGACTTCTTTGCATCACTTTCTTCTCACAGATACTTCTGCTCAGCTATCTTAATTAACTTCTTATGCATCTTCAATCTCAGCTTAATTGATGTCTGTGTTACGTCCCGACCGGAGTTTCCTCTGGTATAGGGTTTAGGGGTTTTGAGCTTGTGATATAGGGGCGTAGTACACTGGTTCACTGAACGTGTTCGTAGTTCAGTGAGCCTGTAACCTGTAGATAGTATTGGCTAGGTAACTAATTGAAGTTGAACGCGACCGTTTCCTTAAGGGAAATGTCCGTTCCTATATACTACTGGATCGCCGAGCTCGCCGAGCTCACCATAGAGCATGTAGAGCTGATAGACCTATCCTGGGTCTATCACCTCGCTGAGCTCGCCAGCGACCTTGTCGACCTGGGCGAGCTTATACTCCTGTATACGCTTTTACTGCGTACTTTCGTTACTACATAACCGTTCTGGGTTATGGCCGTAACAGTCTGATACAGAATAGAGTGACTAATCATGTCAGGCTCAAACTTAACCTTCAGCTTCATTATCTTATCATTCTTCATAAGCTTTTTCATGTTGAACACTGTAAGAAATTGAGCAGTGATGATAAAGAGTGTGTTATCAGAAATGTAACAGTCAGAGCAGATGTGACAGTCATAGCTGAAGATGAATTTGTGTGAGTCAGGTTTGAGTTTGTGGGTTGAGGTTTTGAGAAAGCATTCAGGTCAGAAGATCATAAGCTCAGAGTAGACAGCAGAATCATGAGTGAACCATCTAGATTCTTATCAGCAATCAGGTGAATCTGAACATTTTATCACACATATTAAGTGTTAAGCATTAGCATGACACCCTTAGAAATTCTGTATTCTTAATAAACATTCTCTGCAGTGCTGATGTGAGGTAAGCTCATGAGTGTAACAGGGTGTCAGTGATGTGTCTTCTTTATAACTGTCATAATGTATGGTAAATTGTTATGATCTGCACTAACAGACAGTCAGCCACTTTTAATGATGCAGTTAAGTTTCTCTTAAGCTTTCTTCTGCACTTCTGAGAATGCATTCATAGCTAAGAAGAAGATCATCAGTGAGAAAACAGTCTACAAGATAATCAGTGATACACTTACAAGATTAAGTGTAGGTAACTTACTGTGTCAGTGCTGTCTGTAAATAAGAAGAGTGCTGTTCACTTGTGTATGAACTTCATCTCTGCATTAAAGCTGATATTCTCAATAGTCTGAGACAGAAAAGATGTCTTATGTCTCTTCTTACACATTTGTTACTTAATGAATTTGTACAGCTGATTGTTACATTCTGATTGAAGATTTCTTTGATATAGAGTCTAGAGGTTTTGAGCTTGTGATATAGAGATGCAGTACACTGATTTTCTGAATGTGTTTATAGTTCAGTGAACCTGTAACCTGTAGATAGTATTGGCTAGGTAACTAATGAAGTTGAATGTGACCATTTTCTTAAGAAAAATGTTCATTTCTATATACTACTGAATTGCTGAGCTCACTGAGCTCACTGTAGAGCATGTAGAGCTGATAGATCTGTTCTGAGTCTATTGTCTCACTGAGCTCATCAGCAATCTTATCAACCTGAGTGAGCTTATACTCATATGTACACTTTCACTGTGTACTTATGTTACTACATAACTGTTCTGAGTTATGGCTGTAACACAATTCCTCTCCCCCTTAGGCACTAGTTCTTTAAACCTATATAAGTGAGAGTATAAAGCTTTCTGTCAGCTTTCTTCAACAACATGCCTTCTTATAAACAGAAGAACTGCTTGCATCTTGCAAAGATCATCACAATCTACAGCTTCACCTTTTCTATTGTCTGTGACCTTTGTTTCTCACTGTTGACTTTATGTATTGTCATGACTGATCATGCAAAGTGTTCTGAGTACACTTGCTGTGATTGTTCTTGTGTGCCGGTGTCATTAAAATCCCTAAATTGCGCACATCTTCAGCTGAAATCTGATCTTAAGATGACTATGAGTGAGTGTGTTAAGCAGACTGACTGTCTCTTCAAGCTGAATGCAAAGATTCTTTACCTCTTTAAGACTCTAAAACAAAATGAGTCTCATGCAGTTGTTAAAGTTCACTGTGTTGCTTCTGAACTTGATGATGATAATGATGATATCACAGATGATGAAATTTCTTCAAAAGCTTCTAACCTCAACTCTCTTCTGAGTGTGATGAGTTCTAGTTTCTTCAAAGATTTTGAGCTCTCTTCTTAAACTGTTAAAGCATTCTCACACAGTTGAGTAAGCTACTCTTCAGCTCTCATGTACTTTTTGAAGTGTCATATTCTTTTCATTTAATGAGGTAGTGAGCTCTTTCACTAATCATTCTTTTTTCTAAAATGTTCTCAACTTTGTATTTATTTTTGAGTTTAACAGATGTTGATTTGATTTAAAGTGATATGAACTGATTACAATGCTGAAGCATTGATGCATGAAATACTGAGTGTATTTGCATTTCTTTTGATAAGCTTAACTCATAGCTTAGTTCTTTAATGTTTTACACAATTCTGAAGGGTTCAATGCTCTTGTTCATCAACTTCTTGCTCTTGTTCTTATTTCTTATGTTATTTATTCTTAAATATACTCTTTCTTCAACTTTAAATGATTTCATACTTGTTTTCTGTTTCTTCTGCTGCTGTATCTTTGCTGTGAGATTTGCATGCAGTTTTCTCATATCAGTGATATCTAATATCACTTTTTAACTTCTAGATCTGTGCTCTTGTAAGTCTTGTCATACCTTTGAATGATATTCATAATTTACTATGAACAGCATCTTTTCTGTGATTTTGTTTCTTGCACTGTTGTATACAAACTGCATCATGAGTAATAGCTGTACTCAGTTGTCTTGTTTTGCATTGACATAGTGCTGTAAGTAAGTCTTCACTGTTTAATTTATTTACTCACTCTGCTCATCTGTCTGTGAGTGATACACTGTCAACATCTTGTGCTTTATTCTGAGCTCTGCTGTAAGCATTTTTCAAAACTTACTTGTAAACAGCTTGTCTTTGTCAGTGATAAACTCTTTTAATAGTTCATGATTGCTAATCAATTCTCTCAGTATGATGTATGTCAGTACTGATGCTGTTGCAGTTTCTCTGAACAGAATGAACATTGTGTACTTTGTTAATCAGTTCACTATGATCAATATACTATCAAATTTTATCTTTCATGTCAGATTCTTTGACAGCAGTAGCTTCATGATGAAGTTCATGATAACTGACTCTCAGAGTGCATTCAGTGCATTCAGTCTCATTACTCTGTCATATCTCTTATCTCTCTGAATCTTATTTCTTCAGCATGAATTGCATCTCACAACATATTCTGTGATTCAATTTCTAAGATCGCTGATGTTGCACCTTCTTTGTACAAGATTCTCTGTACATTTAACTTCTAGGTGTCTGTCAGCTCTGCTGTTATGACATACTCATATAAGTTCTTCATCTGTCAAGAAAATATTCTTCACCTTATATGTTGCTGCTAAGTCTTTGATGAGGGTTTCTTCTTTATTTTGTGTAGAATTTCAGCGTGAATCATTTTCACTCCCTCATGATCAGAATGTCTACTCAAAATGTCTGCATCACTGTTCTCATTACCCTTCTTGTAATGAATCTGAAATTCATAGTCTGTTAACTGTTTTGCTCAGTGAACCTGTCACTGATTCAGTTATTTTGTTATTGTGAAGTTTCTCAGATTCTTGTGATCTGTATAGATCTGAATAGGCTTTTTGATTTCTGCAAGGTAAGGTCTTCAATCTTGCAGTGCTTTCACTATTGCAAGTAGTTCTTTATTGTGTATCTCATATCTTTTCTCTGATTCTGACAACTTTCTAGATTGATATGCTATGAGTCTTTACTGTCTGTCTTCAATCTGATATAAGCATGCTTCAACTGCAAAATCTGAAGCATCAGTTTTCAGTATCTTCTCACATGCTGAATTGAGTATTTGCAGATGTGTCATCTCACTAAGGCTTTTCTTTAATGTGCAGAACACATTCTTCTGTTCTTTATCTCAATGTCATCTCTTGTTCTTACATGTTAAACACATGAGAGGTTCTGCAATTCTTGCATAGTTAGGTACAAACTTTCAGTAGTAGTTTGTTAACTCTAGAAAGGCTTGTACTTTCTTAACTTTTTTTGACAGAGATCAGTTTCTAACTGTGTCTGTCTTCTTTGAGTTCTTTTTAATTTGTTCAGGTCAAATTATATATTTTAAGAATTTGATCTCCTTGATTTCAAACTTGCTTTTCAACTTTTTCACATACATGACTTTTTCCCTAAGCTTCTCTAACACCTTTTGTATGTGTCTGCAGTGTGCTTCAAGATCATCTGAGTAGATCAGAATGTCATCTAAATATGTAATTGCAAAGTCATCAAGATACTTTCTCAATGTGTCATTGATGAGTCTCTGAAAGATGACTGAGGCATTCTTAAGCTCAAATGACATAACAGTATACTTATAGTGTTTGTATCTTGTTCAAAACACTGTTTTTCATTCTTCATCTTTCTTCATTCTTACTCAGTAATAGGCTTTCTTCAGATCTAAACTGATAAATCATTTAGTCTGATCTAACTGATCTTGCAGCTCTTCAATCAACAGTAGAGAATAACTATCTCATCAAGTTATCTCATTTAGCTGTTTATAATTGACACATAGTTGCTTAATGTCATTCTTCTTGAGTATAAACAGAATTGAATATTCTGTCAGTGACTTTAATGATTTAATGAATTCTCTCTTCAGATTCTCATTAAGATAGTTTCAAACTTTCTTGAGCTGATTCTCACTCATTGAGTACAGTGACATTCATCAAGGTTGCTTGTCTTTCAATAGTGATATCTCATGATCTCATGACTTATGCTCTGATAAGCTCATTTTTAATTGTTCTGAGATATCATACACTTCTTTTGTGATGTATAGTTCTTTACTGATTCAGTCAATTCTAGGGTTCTTTTTGTGTAATCAGAGCATTCTCAGTATAGTGTTATACTTAATTGACTCAAGAACATTAAATGTCAACTTCTGTGAATCATCTTGTATTATAATCTTGATGTGAGTTTCTTTTGTGACTCACTCAACTCTTTCATTGATCATTTTAACAGGCATCAGTTTTGACACTCATTGTGATGTCAATTCTAATCATTTTACTGTTTGCTGTGAGATGTAGTTGTCAGTCATTTCTGAATCTATCATTGCTTGCAGATGTTTCTTCACTGAGATCTCAACATCAACTCATATCTTGTGATTGTTATCACTTCATTGAGACATTAAGAGCTTCTTCTTCTTTAGTCTCTGCAGAAAAGCCTGTGATTTTTGAATTCACAGTGTCTCTTGCCTCTTTTGTACTCTGTGATTCATTGAACTTTCTGTTTAGTTCTGTGAATCACTTCAGTTCCCTTCTGAAACAAATCAGTTAAATATATTCTTCACTGTCTTTTTCAACATACCACTCAGAGTGTAGGTGTGGTTCATACTGATCATACTCTTGTTGCATCAAATTCTGAAGTGCTTTCACTCTATTCAGAAACTCAGGTGACATGTAATCTTCTGAAAAGGTTCAACATTCTCTCTTAAGTGTCTTATATTCTGTGAGCAAACAGATCTCAATCTTGTGACTCTTTGTATTTCACACAAGTTGTTTAACTTCTTTCATTTTCTCTTTTTGCTTTATAGAAACATCAACTTCCTTCTCAAGCTTGTGTTGCTGTTCTTTCAGCAGCCATTCACTCATCATTTAACATTAATTTTCTGAGTACTCAGAACCTTTCTTGAGTCTCATGTCAATTTCTCAATTGTTGACATTCTCTGAGTTCACATCTGAATTCAGATACATTCAGATGCTATCACTGTAATCTTCTTCTATCTGAGCATCATGAATGTTTCTTCAATCTTCACTTTCTCTAGAATAGCTAATCCTTTCAGTTGACCCATTATGTCATAACTGTTTCATTTCTTTTTGAGCTTCTGTGAGTATCATTCAGCTCTGTCTTTGCTACTCATATGTGTTCAACACATGTCATTGTAACAGGCTGTTCAGCTCAGAGCATCATGCACTATGCTTTTATTCATTGCTGCAACTTTCTTTCTCTCTTGTTAAGATTTCTTGCAGATTCTTATAAGATGTCTGAGTTTATCACAGTTGTAACATTTGTGAGTCTCTGCTTGTCAGAGTTGAGACTTATAGAGCTTACTCATGCACTGTTCTTGCTTCACTCATGATTGCTGCTCACAGTGCTTCTTAATTGCATTGAGATTCATTGAGTCTTCTTTACTTCTTAAGGTGAATTGTTTTTCCCATACTCTTAAAGTACTGTAAGGGCCCATCTTCTTCATCTGTCATTCTCATTGCTGACTGTCAATGTTGATGAAGGTATCTATCATCTCTTGAAGTTTCTCAGAGCGCTCTCTTCTTGCTATCTCATCTTTGATAGTCTCATTGAGCCCTCAATAGTATTGTGATACTAAGGTGTCATCATCTCAGTCTGTTAGAGCTGCAATACACTGAAACTTCACTGCATACTTGACTGTCAATCAATTCATCTTCAGAGTATGAAGTCATTGTTCTGCTGCTCACTTCTCATCAATCACATTGAAAGCTTTTCTGAGTTCTTTCTTAAACTTCTTGAAGTTGTTAAAGACAGACTCTTTGTCTGCTTTTCTTTCTCTGACTGACTTCTCTAAGAACTCATGCAGTTTGAGGTCTACTCAGTCAAATGCTGCATTCTTGAGATAGACTACTGTGTATAGATCTTTGTTCATCTCTGTTGTGAACTTTACTTGATTGAATCTGATGTATAGCTCAAGCTTTGTCAAGAAGTCTTGTAACTTCTCTCTTTCATCAGTAAACACATCTGATGATGACACCTTCAGTACAGTGTTCATGATTCTGACTTCTTAAAGATTGACTTAACTTGTTGAAGCTGCTTTCTGTGTACTGATTGACATTCTATATCATAAGAACATTCAATGTGTTATGTTCTGACTGAAGATTTCTCTGATATAGGGTCTAGGGATTTTGAGCTTGTGATATAGAAATGCAGTACACTGATTCTCTGAACATGTTCATAATTCAGTGAATCTGTAATCTGTAGATAGTATTGGCTAGGTAACTAATGAAGTTGAATGCAATCATTTTCTTAAGGAAAATGTTCATTTCTATATATTACTGAATTGCTGAGCTCACTGAGCTCACTGTAGAGCATGTAGAGCTGATAGACCTGTTCTGAGTCTATCATCTCACTGAGCTTGTCAGCGACCTTGTCAACCTGAATGAGCTTATACCCATATGTACACTTTCACTGCATACTTATGTTACTACATAACTGTTCTGAGTTATGACTGTAACACTGATCAACACATTGTCTCAAAGTACTGATCATGTGATGATCAGTGTTCTTAAATCTGATACTGAAACATTTATTTGAGAAATATCTCACTTATTTCTGTTAGAAGTGTTGTGTGAGTCTGCTTGTAAGCACTTACAGAAAGACAGAATATTTACAATTCACTTGTTAGACACTGTAGCTTCAGTGAATGTCTGCATGATCTTGTCTGTCAACTTAATAAAGGGGTCTCTGCTGTGAGCTTCAGCTGTGTAGTCATATGTAATCTTTACAATCACACTGTCAGTCTCTCTATGCATGCATTGATCAGATTTAATGCTTAATGATAAAGATCATACATAGTGAGAACTCACTTTCAGATGTGATTAAACTGATCATTCAGAAAATTCAGAACATTAAGCAAAAAGTGCACAGATTCACTCTTCTGAACCTGATCAAACACTGAGACAGAAACATTAATGCTGATGATCTTTATAATATTCTTAAAATAAATTCTTCAGGTGTCATTATATGAGCTTATTACAGTTGCATTTTTTCATCTGACACTAAATGCTTTATTAGCATTTCATGTGGTCACATTCTGATGAGAAGCTGTGACTGACTTTAAACATACATTTCATCACTGAAGATCTGACTCAATTATGAGAAGTGAATAGCTGATTGATCTCTTATAAGCTTAAAGGCAATTTGTGAGTCATTGATGATGATCATGATCTGTCTCAGAACTTTAACAGAGCTGATTGAGTCTGTAGATCACACATAGTGTGTCTTTAGTTACTGTTGTGACTAGACATGATAAGAATTATATGCATCATAGAGTTTCTTATGCTGTAGTCAGTGATGACATTTAAGTGTACTGAGCTTAAGCATATCATTGATGTTACTGAGAATTAAAATGCCCTTGAGCTCAGAAGACAGTGATCAGTCATTATCTCACCCTCATAACAGTTGACTGATCACATACAGAGCGATGATATTAAAGAAGATGATGAGAGTGATAGACAATGCAATAGCCATGTTGACTTACAGTCATAATCAGAGAATAAGTAAAGAAGCTTGAATAATTCAGAGCACTGAGAAGTAGCAATGACACAGCTGTGTTCATCACTTAAAGCTGAAATGCGTGACTTCTGAAGCAGAAAATTAAGAGAACAATGTGTGACAAAAGTGAAGTTGTTGCTCAAGCTTGCTTAACAAATTGTAAAGACTTTTGTTAATAAAGACATCATAAGGCAGTTAAGATGATTTAAGATCAGACAGCACAGTTAACAGATGAGTGCTGCAGAATTGCAGACTCACTTTACTTACTCAACATGAAACTGACATGAGCAGACAAGAGCCTTCATCAATCAGCTTTAATTAAGATATTGAGTGATGTGAAAGAACTGAATGACAGTTCTGTGTTGAGGTAGGTTCATGACTATGTGTAAGATATCTTATATAAATGTTTCTACCTACTTTCTCACTCTGCTGACACCTTCTTGAACAATCAACCACAACATGATAAGCTTAAAAAGTGAAATGAAACAGCATTTTTCTTAGAATGCAGATGCATTCTCAATGAGAAGATTAATGATAGATATTAAAGGGATTTTGCAATTCCTGTATGTTAAAAGTGAAATTGAAATCAGGTTTAGTGCAGGTAGAGTGTGACTGCACTAAACTGAATTTCTTCATTTTTAACCTCTACATTTATAGTTAGATGTGATATGCATGCTAGATTCTGTTTATAGAATAGTTTATAGATTAATAATCAATGTTCTGAACCTTGTCATTAAAATATATGTGAGATCTACAAGATAGTATTCAGTTTCAGTGCATTTATCATACAAATCATGAATAATCTTGTTAATTCTCAATTGCATAATCAAACTAAGAACACTGACAGCATATAAGATGACTATAATCATTCTTTTTCTTTTTAAATTGTTCATACTGACTAATTAAGCATGTAATATGATCATTCTGTGAGTATGCTCTTTTCACACATAATTAAATTTTATATTGCACTATTATGAATTTGAACTAGTAATATGAACCTCAGTTAAGTGTAAACTCTATGAATTTTTACTATTGTTTTTAGATTTAACAGTAACCCTATTCAGAGCTTGACACATTACTATGTTATAAGGGGTGTAAAATTCCTCTATTCATTGTCTTTTTCACACAGATGAAGCATCAAGAGTCTGTTTACTGTCAATCTTTAATGATCATGATTCATTCTGACTTAACAGCTAATGACTGTGACTCTTAACATTACAGAGTATAATTTAAGCTCTGATACAAGCTTTAAGCAGCATCTTTTCTGCTGCTTCTCTTATAAAGAGCTTAAAGTGTCTGACATCTCATTGAGTTAAATTGTCAATGAAAATCTCATCTATTTTCAATGTTAGTGAAGCTGTCATAACAGCAAATGCAATGCAATAAAAACTGAATGAAGAATGATGATCTGTCTTAAGATTAAGTCTACTGTTTGTCTGATTAACTCTGAGACGTCTGTTTTCTGAGCAAAGCCTCAGATTTTCTTCATTATACCTTCATATTTAAGGCATGTTTCTGTGCACACTGTTTCTCTGTTGATGCATGCTTCATGTCATAAACCCCTCATAATGCACAGATTAAACAGACCTCATATATCATCTTTAACTTTGGCACATAGTCTTAGTAACATGTCTCATGACTTTGTTCTTTGTTCTATCATCACTGATAAAATAATGCTGCTCAGTGTCATTGTATCATGAATAATTCTCTTAAGGCCTTGTCTTGCTCAGCTGAATCTCATGAATTGACTACCTGACTGTGTGATATGTCTGTCTTCACATTTCACAGACATGAATGAAGACTGACCTCACTGTTTAGGTGTCATGCTTTAAGGCTGCTTTACTGATAACAATCTGCTCATTTAATGACATCACTGTCTCTGTTCTGATGCACACTTCTTCACAGCTGTTACTGCTTGCAATGCTGACAACTGTACTGTTATTAAGACTTTAAGTAATCATACTGTTCTTGTTATCACTGATCACAAGCACATCAAACATGATCTAACATTGTTATATAAAGAGCATGAACAAAACCTATGTGATGTGTAACATTTCAGTACACAATTAAACTGACATGTTAACTGAAATCACAGCATCTTTTAATGTCATAACTTTGTTGATGATCATTATGTGACTGCTTAATTAAGACATTTCTGCACAGATAAAGCTTAACTGAGATGATTTATTGATTAATCTGACAGAGGTATAAAACATCACTTGCTCTCTATCTTTATAGTCATGCTGACTCTTTTTGATTTGCAGTTATTATCTGTTGTTCAGAATGTTTCTGTCATCATTAATATGTCACTCAAGCATGAGGCTAATGAAACACTGACTGATCATTTGTTCAGCTGTCAATTATGGTTTTAAAAGAGATATGTAAGAAATGATGCTTAAAGAGATCACTGATAGCCTCTGTGTAAGTCACAGTAACAATCTGTCATTCAATCAGAATTAACAGACTGGCTAGTGGCTCTATGTCATCTACTTTCTGTACATGATCACTGAGGCCTTCTGTCAGCTCTCTATTCTCACCTTTTACCTTCATATCATGACTGACTGCAAGATTTAAGTATCTATCTGAAGTTTAATGATACTTGTCACTGTCTTCAGATTTGCAAACCTATTCATTATGATTTTTCAATGCTGGCCCATAAACTACTTTTGAGACAGCTGAAAAGGTCAAATGATTGCTTTTAGTGTTATTAACATAAATCTATTCAGCTTCATTTACAGTGACATTAAGATTGCTCTCAACTTGATTATTCTGTGCCTTTCTCTGTCTACACTTGTCAAACTGCAGATGTCTTTCAGAAAGAAGCTTCAGATCATGTTCATGTTCTGTATCAGTTTTGTGTAAGCTCACCTCATTACTGATCTGTTAAAATTGTGTCTCATGCTAATGGATTTCACTTTAGCATCATCAATGTTAGCTGCACCTGACTGCATGCTTTGATTCAGTTTGCTCAGACTTCAAACTCAATCTGTATATCTCACTTAACTGTCATCTTTCTGAAGAATTGCTTACCTTTAATCTGCAGATGATAATATCTCTATCATCTATTAATGTCTGATTGAATTCAACCTCTTCATCATTGTTGCCTGCATGTCAGCCATACACACAATTCTGCATAAGACATGGTTCACCTGCCTCAGCTGCAACATGAGTGAATACACTAACAGCGGCAAAAACTCACACTTCAGTAACTCTGAGTGCTGTCAGAAGTCTGATAACAGTCTATGTTCTGATGTGATTTGAAAGTCTATCAATGTTAACATTTACTGCACTGATCAGTCTGATCAGTCAGTGTTGAATGTGAAGTTGATGAACTGCTCACCTTATATTTAAGATTGCTACAGAGAGTCATACATTGCAGCTGCATAGATACTGAGTGTTTCAATTGTAAAAGTTTCATGATGTCTGTGTGTATGTACATAGTAATAAATTCAAAAGTAAGAAGTTGACTGCATTAAGGTGTCATTGACCTCATGCAGTCACTCTTTCAAAATGTAAATCATTGCAGCAGCTATGTTTTCTTACACTTACTTCATCATGTAAAGAATGTTTATGATTCATCACAAGTTTGCTCTCACACTTTGCAAATCATACTTTTGTGCTCACTTTCTTCATCATTGTTCTTGTCATTATAGTGCTGTCATCATCACCACTATCATTATTATCACTGTTGCAGACTTTTCTATTTCAATTAAAGACTAATGTAATTCATGAGTGAGCTGATCACACAGATGAGCTGATCACTGTGTTAAGTTCTCATCAATCTTCTAATCTAACAAAAGCATGATATAGCTTACTCTTCAGACTATTTAACAAGATGCAGTACTGAAATCATCTGACAAAATTGAGTCTTCACACCATGTCAATGTCTTCTTTAATGACTCTGCTTAGTCACAAAAACCCTTCATTTTCATGCATTCTATGCAGAATGGCCCTCAGAAACATCAAAAATGTTTGTACTCACATGCTGAGCTGACATGAAGTTGACACTCATACAATCACCACTAAGGTGACTACTCAGTATGTCAATTACATCAAACACACACTGTTTAAAATGTCATTGTCATCTCTCAATCACCTGTTCATCAATACACTGCTGTCAAAGCAGCTCTATTTTGATCTGACAACAAGCTGAAAACAGTTTGTCTCAACACTAAAAGCATCACTACATTTATTAATTAAAGCTTAGTTAACAAGGCTAGAACAAGATGCACACTCTTTATAACAGTGAAAGGCTTTTCTGAAGAGCAGATATTGAATCAAGTTGTGAAATTGTCAGTTCACATATTCAGTCAAAATACCCTGTCACCTTTAAGGCTAGCTACCTTAGTCTACATAGTGAACAACCTTCATGCTGAAGTTCTTATAGAAACTAAAACATTAGCAAGATAAAAAGTCAGTATAGATTTAAAATGAAAGAAGCTTACTATAGATGACATTAAGCTTGAGAATGACATAGTCTTCAAGACTTTAAAGAGCTCTATTGACATGCATATCATCATTCAGTCTACTATGCATGAAATCATTCACCAGCAACACCTATACTACTTCACAAGAGCCTCTTCTGCCTTCACAGCTATTACCTCAAGTCATTTACAGACTAAACTACTACATGAAGCTGCTTTATCAAATCATTGAGTGAGTGTTACACCACACCTCACTGTCACTGACTTATATAAATGAATTCAATGCAATATAAAGACTTCACAAAACTTCATATCAGTATGAAAGTCAGCCACTATTACATCACTGAATAAGCTCATCACATCTTTTTCTTATGACATTAAGCCTTATCTGATGATATGTGATCTACATATGCATTTCAGTCATTTCATCATATTGTTAACATCTCACTGACATATCAATATGAAGAAACACAACATCAATTTCAGCTATAATGTGTTGACACCATCTTAAAAGCACATTGTCATCACGTCATTTTCAAGCCTTACAGACATGAGAAAGAACATTATGATAAGAGTGTTGTCTTTTCTTTTATTTATGGCACTTGTTAAACTTATAGCCTCACACAGAAGTGCTGAATTGAGTGTTATTCTAAAAAGTTTTTATAGTAAAATTATTTCAAAAATTTATTACTGAACAAAGATATCATGTGTCTAAAACCACACTAAAGATTTTACTCTATTAATATTAACATAGTCTGCAAAGACTCTTTCTTCACACAGTGCAGGCTGAAAACCTGAAAAGGCTTGTCTTTCAGAGCTAATAGAGTCATCAATTGAGCTGTGGTTGTTGCAGTGCAAGGTGTCACAGTGGTGTCACACAGGCATTGCTGACATGTCTTCATTTGCTCATGTGTCTTTATACTGTTCATATGGCTCATTTAATTCAATGAAGTAAGCTGAACAAGACAGCAATAAGGCTTTGTTTCAGCGGGTTCATTGTGGCTTGTTTCATCAATTTTTCAGTGAATAATCAATGCAACAGAATTGTCACTCATTGACAGTGTATTCATATAATCAGAGGTGATTTGCTTGTTACATTTTGTAGCCTCAATGTTGTGTCAAATTTGTGGTGTTGCTGAAGGGATAATCAGAGTGAGAAGGCTGTCAATTTGAGAAATAAGACTGTCTATTTGATGCATTTCTGTGATGATGAGAAGACTGTTTGCTGTAAGGCTTGTTTGCAAAGGTGTCAGGTTGATGATAAGGCTGTTCACTGTAGAGTTGCTGTCCTTTATATCAATATGAAGACTGACAGTCACAGCGGTATTCTGACTGGCTAAACAAACATGTTCATCATTGTGAAGCTGACTGTGAATGATTTCTACAAACACAAAGATGTTAGACAAGGTAGTCAAAAGCCTTATCTTTTCTTGTGATGTATTCAGCACATCATTGTTATGACCATAACCCAGAATGCCGCTGTAAGAACCTGAGTTTGACGCTAACTGCCCCAAATAGCATTGGGCCTCAATGGCGGAGAGGTGGAGGACCTAGGTTCCTGCCCGGACACGCGAGCGATTGGGTAAGAAGGCTGCGAACGCGAGTGAAAGGGACGCTGCTCGAGAAGCACAAGGCATAATTTTATAGCGCCGCAATGGCTCGTATCGCCCCTTGGCGGATCACCACCAGTCGTCTTAACCATGGTATGCTTCATGTCACCCCTCCGGGCGTGGCAGATGAGGCATTTCCACAGCGAGAGGGGTCAAGAGTTGACGCCGCCGTATGACACGAGCTCCGGGCGCCAAATCATTGCTATGTCACCCTGGCAGCCCTCGCGGCATCGGTAGGGCGGTGCTGGGGCAGGTCTCCTTATAAAGTCACACCTCCCGGAGCATGTTCGGAATCTAACGGCAGCTCCATTCACAACTTTCCCAAAAATCTGGGCCCTTCTTTCTGCAGCTGCAATGGCCGCTCGGACTTTCATACCGTACATACCTCCTGACAGTGGATCTAAGAACTTCTCCGCAAATACAGCCACATGACGAGCCAGCTAAGCCGGCCAGCCAGTCGATGAGCCGGCCAGTACGCCAACGAGGTGGCAAGCAAGGCAGCAAGGTCCGCGACAGAGCAGCTCCCGCAGAATTCAAGGACCCATAGCGCAATTTGCCTGATGATTTAGCCAAATGGTGTCCTGAAGGGTCCTTCTCAGATTCTACGGACTCCACAGAGCACAAGGGCGATAGCGGTTCCACAGCTCAGGACAGAGGCGATTGCAAAGGTAATTGAGATTTTCGACCTGAAGAATCAATCTGACAGTTACAGATAACCCATTCGTGTTCGAGTACGATTGCCTTCATGGACCATCAGAACGTGGCTTGGGAGAGGAGGGATCCCCACCTTCCTGCAAGAGCGCTGAGGATACACCCGAGAGCCAAGTCAGTCAGCCCAATCCAAAGCCGAATGCTGCGATCATTTTACGGAACTGCAGACCTGGGCAACATTTTTCAGACTGGAGGGGATGACAAAGGTGAGAGTGAAAGTTCGGCTTCATGTGAGAAAACCCTCGAAAATCTAACCACAATACAGATTCAGCCGACAATGGCGTGAGTAAGGTTGGGACTGAAATCGAGCTCAAGATGCATGACACCTAGGAGCCCAAACTTGAGGCATGCTGGGATAGCTCTCATAATCAAGGTAAGAATAGCATAACCTTACAGACAATGTGCCTGACGATCGCAGGGAACACAGCTTTGTTGACTGGCATGGACAAAGACGACAAAGAATAGATTGATCGCATTTTTCAAGCTACAGGAACGATTGGCATCAGAGGTGAGCGTACTCATCGCTCACACAGTCTGTTGCTAATTACCGCAGACCCATCCACTGGTAGAATTGATGAACACGGGTGGGGCCTTCGAAGAAACGGCGCAAGAACCGCAAGACCAAAGCCAGCTTCAGCGAATCCGAGGCAAGCGGGAACAGCTTTCGAAATGAGGTCGGTACCCTTTCTAACCGCAGAGGATTCGGCTGACCAATTGCAGGGGATCCAATTCTTATCAACATCGAGGGGGGCGACGACTGCAACTCGGACGAGAACAACGACCGCGATAGCAGTCGAGACGGTTGCCAAAAATCCCAACCTTCAAATAAAAGGCGCAAGGTCCTTCGCTCCGAGGATACCCGGCGCGGCCAGCGACAACCGGGGTCGGGCCTTCAACAATACCCGTCCCTACCTTGGTGATGGTATCATAATTGGTGCAAGCGTTGGCTCGATGATACATGGGATGGAGACATATCAAAAGCCTACAGATGTGGCTCCAAACTCAGCATACCAGAGCGTATCTTTTCAGGCAAATACACCGCCACGGATAGTTTTAGAGCACTGGGTGACACGTTCACCTTCTCTTCCACCATCGCTCCAGTCGATGAACATCGATGAACCCTCCTCGCAATGGGAGCACATTCCGACCGAATCGGTTCGCAAGGCGGCTGGAAGAGAGAAAGCACGTCACGAGTCGACGAGGACGCTACCAGAATGGAAGAGCTTCGCAAAGCGAACGCGGAGGCTGCCAAACATCGCAGGGCGAGGGAAGACGCTGCCAAGGTTGAAGCGCGTCGCAAAGCTAGTGAAGATCGTCACAAAGCTAAGGAGGAGGCTGCTAGGATGGAAGAGCTTCGCAAAGTTAAGGAGGCTACTGCTAAGGTGGGAGAGCGTTGCAAAGCCAGTGAAGAGCGTCACAAAGCTAGGGAGGCTGTCAGGGTCGAAGAGCTTTGTATAGTGAGGGAGAAGGAGGAACACCGACTGTGGGCCTTGCTGCAACAACAATGTAAACCTCAGTGAGTATTGTACTTTCATCTCGGATCAAACACTGACAAATATAGATTCACTCGACCAAGGTACTCTCATGTTCGCTCTGAGGTAACTGTCACGTCATCCATGATCGCTGCAGCTCAGGCAGAAGTTGACAAAACCGCCTCAACACTGTTGTCTGGAAGCTCTCCTGTGTCCTCGCCACAGTCTTGGACATTCGAGCTGACGAAATTGAAGCAGCCCGGGACAAGCTCGCTGCTGCTGAAAGGGAATACCAGAATATATGTCTCGTGAAAGAGAAAATCTTGGTCACTTACGATTTGAGTGTGAATTGCGACTGACAAATTGGCAAGTAAGCGGCATGTTGTCAAGTGGAATTGGAGATCCTGCTAAAACGAAACAGTTAAACAGTATGAGAATATGGTTCTGAACTTCCTGCTGAGTACTGGTGCTCCTGCAGAGCCTCATGTGTGCTGAGCCCCATGGTCCTTGACGAATGCCTATGACAGTAGTGAAAGTGACGCCCTTGTCCTGTCTGGTAGTATAATTCAGTGGAATTTTGCTTTACATAAACGTGAAAGCTTCCTTGAGAAATGACTCTGAGATGCAAAGACTAGGACCTGCCAGAATGGGCTTGAAATGGAGCCACCGCTTCTTAATAGACTTGAACTTGTTGTAGTAATATTGGATCTGATGACTGAGGCTCTTCACAACGGGTGTTGATTGCCCTAGATCCTTTTCACTTTCGTCCTTAGTGGGCACAGCAGAGCCGTCGAGCTCCTGGAGCGGGAACCTCAGGAATAAAGCTGAAGAAGCGCTCAAGGATTCGTTTCAGCCTCTTCGTCTGAAGCTGCATTGGGTTGTATCTCCCTGAAGCCTAGCACAATTCAAGCATTCAGCCTGCTTTTCAAATATCTCCATCTTCTCCAAATCCTCTATCTGAAATCGTGGACATGAGTCCCTTTCATATTTCTTAGCTTTGCTGGCAGCGTCGTCAACCATCAACTTGACAGTAAACAAATCTCGGGCGCGATTGTTCCTGTTGAATATGTTAAGATAGGAATACATATTATCGACAAGACAGTCGTCGTGCAACCAGATCCCACAGTCATTGCATTGAATGAGCATGCTGTCAGGGTTTTCAGGTCTGCCGCAGATGCAGTATTTGCGCAAAGCCTGCTGATGTTAGTAGTTGTAAAACAGCCAAATTACTCTCACACTGACAGAAAGGGTCTTGCGTTCAGGATAATATGTCTGCCGTCAGTACCATCCTTCAGGTACGTTGTATTTTTCATACCAGTATGTTACATCCACTGTGTCTGACACAGTTTCAACGTCAATGATATCTTGCCATGTGCTTGCAACAAGTTCCTGCTTGCCATGATAATATTTTGCGCCTTTAGGCAGTTTGTGCGGTCAGTACATCCAGTCTATCAGCAAGAAGGTAGATGTAGGTTCTGAACCCAAAAAGGAGCGGACTTCGCACACATAAGCCACTCAGAGCTTCTTTTCATCCTCCAATGTGAGGTCCTTCCCATAGCTGATGCTCGAATGGTTGACAAGGACATAAACCCCAGGCTCAATAGTCATCATATGAGTTTCACCGATAAAATGTGTATAGCTCTTCAGAACAGGTAAATCCTCCCATTTGCTATCCGTTTGAGATTCAACGGCCCATTCCCTGCTTGTGACGCTCTCTTCATATTTCATCTTGAACGGACATTCCAACAAGATTGATGGTTGTGTCTGATTTGTATTACCATGATGACCTGTCATACTTTTCACAACATCTCCGCCAACAGTCAAAGACACACCATGTTCAGAGGCAGCAGTGGTGCTATCAAAGTTGCGCGGCAGATCTATTCTAGGCTTTTTCTTGCGATCGCCACTGTCATGCTTTCGGTGTGCTGCACTGCTTTTGATCGGGAGGTCCTTTGGCCCATCACTATCCAGACTACCCTTGATATTTTTTTTACATCCATATGGCCTTTTCTTTCCCGCTCCACGAGCTTTCTCTGACCCAAGCCTTGGATGTCTCAACGCACAGGTTCCTCGCCGCGTCTTCTTCACGGCGTAGTCAGAAGCTGCCTTGGAGCTGTTCGGTGAGAAAGTTTTTGAACTCGAGGCAGTGCTATTTTTCCGCATCATCTTCTCGGTGGCTGTGAATCGATTTTCGCGAAGGGTCGACAAGCCTTCTTGGGTTTCCTTTGAAGCGGATCCTGGAGCAACTGGTAAGGTTCTTTTGAAGGGTTGTCGGCTTGTAGTGAAAATAAATTTATGTCTCTGATCTATGAGAGGACATCGAACGTCACGAACCATCCAAAGGTCCTGTCTTCGTGAGGAATTTTGCATATCCTTGGCCGAAGAAAAGTAAGAATATATTCAGAAACACTGTCATAAAGCACGATTGCTGCAACTCGCACGATAATCCAATTGTATTTGTACTTGCCGACCATAACAACATTCTCCATAAGAAGTAATCTCGATAACTCCTTGTTTACTGCGCACATCATATCATGAACATAGCAGATAATGTACAACCATAATCAAAATGCATTATGTCCCAAGAGCTCCTTCTCCAGCCTGTTCATTGCCAAATTGAATGAAGGCTGGGGTTGCTGAAAGTTGGACTCGTATGGTGAGTCTCTATGTATGAATTGTACACAAGTACTAGTTCTTTGGGCTTTCAACTTACTGAACTATCAGTGTCAACTGGTTGAGGCAGGGGGACGTCCTCCCACAGCATGCACTGATCTTTGACATTAGTGTTGCATTTTTTCCTGTCATCTAGTTGGTGTAATGGTCATAATAGGGTTAGCAGTCAATTAGTATTAGGGTAAAAGACTACGCTGGTTCATGCAACTGCATAAAAGACTTGAATAGTCGACCACTTCCCTCCTTCCACTTCTACTTCCAACACTTCCTGCCAATTTGCCCACTTACTATTTTTCACCTATCTATACATTTCAGTGTGCACGCAACGAGCGTGTGGCTGGTTTAGGTCTCAGTTGAGTTGACAAGTTTGTGGTAGGGCACACAATAATCACTAAGTGCTCAAATTCAGCGAGACATCTCTGCATTACACCCAACCTCTCAGTTGCTCAACTCCTCCTCAAACAACATTGCGGCATAGTCGCATGTTTCGTGTCAGTTCCCACATTCTGGAAGCTTGTCACTGCAACCACCCTCAAGACACATCTCTACAGTCCCATACTCGGCTCTCGTCACGTTTGAGTTATGATGACCTCGATTGATGCTCTGAGTGAAGTCGCCAATAAGCCATGTTTCAGTCTCAACGAAAATGACTTCATCACCCTGAAATCTGTCAAAGAGGTTGCTACATTGGGAGATCAGCGTTGGAAAGAACTTCTCAAGCAGTCCACTTGTTTTAATGTTTGTTGTTGGTCACCTCAAGGACTGCACTTTCACTCCACGCACGCCACAGAAAGATCCTTACAGTAAGCTAATAATACGGCCTACGGAGTTAGAAGGTGCAATCAATAGTGAGTGATGAATTGACCATGGTCATGTAGGGCAATCATTCCGCTATAGTAGGCCAATTCAGCCTAACATCTCTGCCATCGAGGATGGTATTGCTGATACTTGCTAGATGGATATCTGCTTGTGTTGGGGAGAGGTAGAAATCAATATGTGTCATCTTCCTGACACCGCACCAAAAATATTCTCTGGCCTCATTGCCATAAGGTATATTTGGTGAACACTTACTGAGTTGTCTCGACGATAAGGAGGATCGAAAGCTTCCCATGAAGGTCAAGGTAGTGCAGTGACAGTTCACAGCATCTTTGATCGCGTCTGGTAGTAGAGTTTGTTAATCTTCAAGAGAACTCCGGGCAGACATTATGAAGAAGATGATGAACTGTGAAGCTGGTTCAGGTTTCATTTCTAGCTTTGTGATTGTTGTTGCAAGGCATCTAGTAGTGTCTTCAATGAGCTTCAAGTTTTCATCTGATTCACCCACGAATGAACATGGGAGGTTGTCAAGCTAAATGTAAGTTACGGTTATGCTCAGAAAGAATGAAGACATTGTTCATATAGTATCACAACGGCGGTTCTGCTTATGGTAATGCCTATCAAAGTGTGTTATACTCGATGATACATTTATGATCCAAGCACATGAGACTCATGCCTGAAGTTGCAGGTCTCTGTATACCTTGACTCAAGAATGAATACAACATCTCTGTTGAGCATGGCCAATCTTCAACTAATGTTCTTTTTGAATTTTGATAGAGAGTTGTTACTCAAAAGACCTCCATACTGTGCAACATTCATTGAAGCTGAGCCCAGTTCACAACTATCTAATCATAAGTACAAGAGACAGAACAGAACCAGCCTAACTTTAGTTGACATGGCTATGACGTTGTTTCTTTACTGCGTGAATCGCTGTAAATTTCGTCATCTTCTCCCAACCAATCCTCTGAAGAAAACAATTGAGAGAGCCACCTTTTGTGCTCTTCAAGTTGATCAAACTGCATCTTGTCATTCCCCAGTTTCTCGTCTTTCTCAGCCGCATATGATGCATAGCCGTCCTTGATCCACGTAAAATTGAGAGATGACTTTTGAACACTGTCATGTCTGTTTGTGGCGGAAGAAGTCTCAAGAATCAGTGAGTCATCATCACCAAGAAATCTACGTCTGAAACCAATTGACCTGACACATTCTGCCTTGACAGTGCAGAGATTTAAATATGTGTGACCGTTGTCCATCAGATTCAGAGACCAGATACTTTTGAGATCATTTTCTGTGGCTTTTCGGTTCATTGTACACAGAAAGTTAGCTGTAGCAAAGACTCGTTCTGAAGACCTTGAAAGTTCTGCTATGTCTTTCAATATGCTGTAGTTGCTTCTATATCGGTCTAGAAGCAGAGACCGCTGATATTTGTGGGAAGATGGCTGATATAGATGATAGTAACCATTCCAGGAAACCGCAAATTTCTCATTCTCACTTTCTGGAATGTATCCTTCTGCCTGAAGAGCCCTGAAAATAGCAGTATCAGAAGTGAGGGTTTTCTCTCCAACAATGTCATCAGCAAATTTGAATGTTAAGAAGCGCCGACCAATTCGTGGGTGGGTCCCATTGATCAGAGATTCCACCTGTGGCCCCGTGATGATACTTTCACATAAGCTCAAGCTCTCAATGACTGTATTTGTGTCATTGAAATATTCTGACAGCATTGGAACCAGTGTACATCTGTTTTTCAGCAGCGCCGTGGCAGTCTGGTCCCCGAGGTCACATTTCAGCGCATCAGTCAGTGCCACAGCTGTCGGAAGATTGCAATGATGCAGCAGCGTGTGTAGACAGTCATAGTGCAGGGTTCTTAAGGTTGTCATTGTGCTTTCAAAGGTATGAAAAGTGCAGCACTGCTGCTAATTTAAAGACAAAAATCTGACCCAATAAGTAGCTTCACTTACCAGAGCGTCTAATCGAATGTGCATACTTGGGTTGCAATCTACCAATTGGTGAAAGAAATAGTCCAAGATTACTGGTGATTTCGTAGCTGTGTTTGCTAAACTCTATATCTCTCTCTCATGTGACTACCTTAATTATTGTCAGGTGCTCATGTACCTAATTAAGTCACCTTTATGACATATATAAGGGACAATTACAGGCAGAATTCTAAGTCTTAGAAAAGCTGAGTCAGACTGGTGATCTGGTGATCAGCTGGCGCTGATGATCTTATTCTATTCAGTTTAGACAAGTATCTGAAGCTCTTCAAGAGCCACTTCTGTGATCATTCACATATGAAGAACATAGAGCAACTTTCTCTTCATTCACAAGCAACCAACATCTATTGCAAGATACTGAGTCAAAACTATCTTCATCATACAAGAGATTATACAAGCAAGAGTCATTTTAGCTCTCATTATCATTGATCTTTCAATAGTGATTGAAGATAATCAGTATCAAAGATTAAATTGAGGCACTCTGAGCACTTGTGCTACTGTCATCACCTGACATTGACTTAGCACAAATTCTAGCTTTTCAGAGACACAGAAGAGTAAAAAAACACTTCTCTAAATCACATAAATAGACTGAACTGAGTATAAGACTACTACTTTTCTCATAATCAGCATTCAAGTACATACTTAGTCACCTGATCATAAGCTCTTTTCACTTGTAGTTCAGATTATGACAATATCACTATCACTTGTCTGTGCTAAGCTAGCACTTCTTAATATAAAATGAAGTTCTAAAAAACATTCTTGTATTGTAGCTTCATGCAGCACTGTTATTGTGCATGAGAGGCTTGTTAAAGCAGAAGACTTGAGTTGTAAATACTTAAATCAACACAATTCACAGAAAGATGATGAGAAAGTGTGTACACTGGCATCCTTGCTTCTCTGCCCTAATCATGAGAAAAAACTATGTTGAAAAATAGCTCAAACATGAGCGAAACCAGATTCTAACAATGATCTGTTTCAATTGTTCAACTTAAACAGAAATCCCTTTGCCTGAAAGTGTTATGCTGAACACTGTAATTCTACATATGAAATAAAATTCAATAGAGCACTTACTATTATTGAAGAGCTTACACTCTATGTGCTTACAAAAAAATGTCTGAAAAGTGCAGAGAAAACAGAACTTCTCACTGAGTTAAGTTTGTTGCTTCATTGTAAAAACCACATTAAAGATATTTGTAAGCTGTTATATGTTAAAAATGAATGAAATCAGAAGTTGATCATCATGAATTAGCATTATAAAATCATGAATTGCTTCTGTTAGCAAGTACACAAAGCTTCAAGAAAGAAAATACACTCAATCACATCTTTCACTACTACAGCAGAGATCAGTGACCTTAGTAAGTAGTTGTCTTTTCTCAGAGTTATTACAGAGACTTCAACATAGTTCTTGTCAGAATGTCAAGATGTTTGAAGAATAATAACTGACATTCAAAAAGAAATAGTCATATGTAATGCTCAGTCATATTCTAGCTTTCAGAATAGTCATTATATGTCAAACTTTAGTCTTGTTTCATTATCTTAGTGATTTCGAAACCCTATGAAGGTCTCAGAAAGATGCGGAGTGTGCTTAGGGCAAACAGTTTACTAGTGAATAAAAAGTTTTTCCTTAGTCATTCAAAAGGTTGTTAATAAGACGTCAAATAGAGTAGCTAAGGTACCTTAGATACTAATGATCACGTGAATTCAATCAAAGCGTTTATCTTCTATATTTGACATTATAGTTGTTCTGTTAGTACTGTCAGATAGGCTGAAGGACCTTTATCAGTCTCAAAACAGTCACTTATAAGAGGGTTATCTTCTCTTCTGTTTTCACTCAAGAATTAGGTAATGAAGAATGTAGCAGAGCAAGAAGTGACTATGTGAAGACATATTTGTGCTGTACATTTTCTGTATAATTCTCTACCTACCCTTCTATATGCTGCTAATCAAGCACTGTCAGAAGCAGCCCGAAATCAGGCCTACAAGACCAATCACAATGATCTACATATGCACGGACCAACCCAGGTTTTAAGCCAATGAGCAACAATGTTCTCTATTTTAAAAGCTCAAAATGAGTGCGCCTTGAGGAAGTTCATACTACACCCTGTGTTCTCAAACATATACTCTCATTGTCAAGACAGGCTTCCTTGTTGTAAACTCGATTTCAAAGTCCAGATCACCATCATGAAGCATGTGTTGAAATACTTACTCTCTGAGGGCCTTGTCCTTCTGAACAAGAGTGCTGAGGTGTTGCACTATGCATTTTCTTGCAAATGATAAGAGCTTCTTCTTGAGAATAACATGCTGATATCTATATCAGTCAATACTCTTCCCACTTCCTTGAGTAACAGCGCTGATAGTCATGGTGAACTTTCAGGTAAGTTTTCTCCCTCCCTTCTTTCACAGTCTCATCCTCTTCATACTAGTCAGCAGCTTTCATTCTGCTTTGACTGCTGACTTCAGCAATGCATTGATGCAGACTAATTCAGCTTCAGATTGTCTCTTTTTCACTGCTGTCTCATTCTTTCAGCAATGACACGGCCCCTTCTTGTTGTATGAAATGAACTTCAGAACATGAACTTCAAAGCATCATTTCACCTAGCCTGAACACAACTCTTGTGAATTGTTGATGAATTGTTTGCCAGATCTGAATTGCTCCGCAATGATGCCTCAGAACAATGCTTGTCTCATCTGTTCAGATGACATTCTTTCAGTCATCAAGTGTCTAGTCTTGATGTCAAAGGGCAAATTGAAGACGGGCCTGCTTCATTGCAGATGTTAAATCAGGTTTTCGGCTAGGTTTTCTCTTTTCATAACCCATTCACTTTAAAACACGCCACACAGTCATTGCTGACATACCAGTATCTAGGGCAATGATCTTCAGGTTCTTCTCTCATTCAAATTGATCTCTCTTGACAACAGTCTTGACAGCTTCCTCAACATCCTTCCCAAAGATTTGTGGATGATCAAGGTGAGTCTTCTTCACATATTCATTCTTTAGAACTGTACTAATAGCTGAATTATAGCCTTGTTTCCCTGCTCTCTGTCGGATTTGGTACACTGTCGACACAGCAAGACCGGACAGCCTTGCTGCATCCTCAATGGGTGCACCATACTCAAGGATGGCTAGTGCTTGAATACGCTCCACAGCAGTCACCGAGTGACGTGCATGATGGAAGGATGAGAGGATGGGACAATACAACAACAGAAAGATGAAGGATGGGGGGTAGGGACAACAGAAAGATGAAGGATGAGGGGCAGGCAGGGACAACAGGAAGGATGAGAGGCTGAAGGCTGGTGATGACACTAAGGACATGCGGGTAAGTCTACCCCTATTCTTACCCTTACAAAGATGTAATATCTGTTGAAGAAACTTGAAGTCACATATTTGCTTGAGCTTCTGCTTCACACTTGATAGCAGACAAAGTTGAAGACAAACTGGAGAATTTTTCTTCAGTTTACATTGCTGATTCAATCAAGAATAATGATAATGATAATAAGTTAAAAGCTTCATCATCAGCTTTCATACATTATTCTGAAAGAGATACTACAAAGATAAGTTAGCTTAATGATCTTTGGTAGCACCAAGATTCACTATTAGACTTTCATATCTAATACCTTAGTCATAACGTCCTATTTCGCTCCGCCCCGCTTCGAAACCTCGCCGTTATCCCCACACCCCATTTTCGAAACGACAGCGACGCATTGTTTTGCCTGTTCAACGTCATCCCTTCACCTTTTCATCTCTTCACCTGTCTACCTCTTTACCTTAGCCCATACTAGTACGAAGACATGCCTCCGAAACAGCAGTCTACCCTACCCTTTCAGCCTGGAAACGACCCATTAGACCTTACCGGCATGGAAGAAAGCCTCCCGACGGTTGCACGAGCCTCGTCACCATCTCCTTCCGAATTCGAACAGACACCTAGCCAAATGTCACGCCTCGATGCCCTGGAACGACATGCTATATCAACGCAAGTCACAGAGGTGAGAATTGGAGAGTGCGGTATCTGTAACCTCAGAGATCATCTCATCAATCAATGAGTGATTGCCGCATAGCATTTTGCAACATCCAAATTGCCGCCTACTCTTCCCTCATCACGGTGTGGTTGCTTCTCTACCCGTCTAGCCACAGAACCAGCACTCCAATTCACTGCTGCTTGCCCTCTCTCCTTAACCCTCCATCTGATACTTCCACTTCTCTCCCTCCGCCACACTTTTCTTGCGTAACCACCACCTTCCTCTAACCCTCCCTTTCTTTCCTTCTCTCCGTTTTCGCACCAGCATCCGCACCGGGTGGAACTATCCCGGAAGTTATTGGCCGCAGACACCCCGGTACAACTAACTGATATATAGCTCCTGGATGCTCTAATATGATGTCGAATACACGCGCATTTGCTGAACCTGCATGATGTGGTCAGATTGACATTCTGTATCCAGAGTGTCTATCACTTCTCCACCAAAATCATAACAGTGTACTCAATAGAGGCAATACGCTATCGGTTAAAAGAAAAGTCATCGATCAACCAGTAACATGTCGGTTGTACTGATAAGAGATGTCTGGTCAGCTCTGCTTGCTATCTTTTAGGTGTAGGCTACCTGAGCCATTCCGGGAGGCTTCTCTCAGACAACCAGTTACTTAAGCCCATTAGACCCACATCCTCATGTTGCAGGTCTGAGGAGGTGTCAACAGGTTAGAGTTATCCACCATTCCCAGTCACTGCCGACTTTGTTAGAAGAGATTCAATGTCACATGCTCTTCTTCCTTATTCACTTCACTTTAATCATTATTATGAGACAGCCATCTGATACACTTGTAGTAGTGATATATATCAAAGAAGAAGTCACAAAGTGAATTTTCACTCAGATTGAAATACTGCAGCGATTGTAGGTTGTTTCAGAAGTAAGTAGTAGTTATTTATGTGTTGAATTGGTCAACAAGGAGTGTGATAACATGCTGAGTTGCAGTGTGACTAGATGACTTGAGAATACTATCAACAACAAGAAGATGTGTGATAACAATGATAAGACAAGATGATAGATCAAGTATTTGTTGACATGTAAATGTTAGTTCATGAGTACATGACATGCATGTAGGTATCAAACAGAGACATTTTAGTTGATGTTATGCTGTCATCAAATAAGAAGACTTTCTGATCTGAGACACACACAAAATATATGTTCAATGTCTGCTTTCTGCAGAGAGTTCTTAAATGCAATACTGTTCATTTGAACATGGGTCACAGTGCAACAATGAAAATGTTTAACAAGCTTGATGAGCATCTCAGACTTTTTAAACTGTTAAATTGAAGACTCAGTTACACAGAGGCACTTATGTGTACACTTAGTCAACTGAACATTGTCAGAGAACATAAAGGGAGTCTGAATGCAAAGCTGTCCTACTAGATAATCTTATATAGTACTCTCTCAGAATCCTTTCTAATAGGCAATTCTTCCGCTCAAACAGGCAGTAATTGTTATGCAACTGCTGAATCAACAAGACTGCCACGTGACTTAAGCCTTAAAACCCAGATCTTCCTTATGTAGTAACATAAGTACACAGTGAAAGTGTACATATGAGTATAAGCTCACTCAGGTTGACAAGGTTACTGATGAGCTCAGTGAGATGATAGACTCAGAACAGGTCTATCAGCTCTACATGCTCTACAGTGAGCTCAGTGAGCTCAGTGATTCAGTAGTATATAGAAATGGACATTTTCCTTAAGGAAATGATCACATTCAACTTCATTAGTTATCTAGCCAATACTATCTACAGATTACAGATTCACTGAACTATGAATATGTTCAGAAAACCAGTGTACTGTGTCTCTATATCACAAGCTCAAAACCTCTAGACTTTATATCAGAGAAATCTTCAATCAGAACATAACACATTGAACATTCTTATGATATAGGATGTTGATCAGTACACAGAAAGCAGCTTCAACAAGTTAAGTCAACCTTCAAGAAGTCAGAATCATGAACACTGTACTGAAGATGTCATCATCAGATGTGTTTACTGATGAAAGAGAAAAGTTACAAGGCTTCTTGATAAAGCTTGAGCTATACATCAGATTCAATCAAGCAAAGTTCACAACAGAGATGAACAAAGATTTATACACAGTAGCCTATCTCAAGAATGCAGCATTTGACTGAGTAAACCTCAAACTGCATGAGTTCTTAAAGAAGTCAGTCAGAGAAAGAAAAGCAGATAAAGAGTCTGTCTTCAGCAACTTCAAGAAGTTTAAGAAAGAACTCAGAAAAGCTTTCAGTGTGATTGATGAGAAGTGAGCAGCAGAATGATGACTTCATATTCTGAAGATGAATTGATCAGCAGCCAAGTATGCAGTGAAGTTTCAGCATATCACAGCTCTAACAGACTGAGATGATGACATCTTAGTATCACAATACTATTGAGAGCTCAATGAGACTATTAAAGATGAGATAGTAAGAAGAGAGTGTTCTGAGAAACTTCAAGAGATGATAGATATCTTCATCAACATTGACAGTCAGCAATGAGAATAATGAATGAAGAAGATGGGTTCTTACAGTACTCTGAGAGTATGAAAAAAACAGTTCACCTCAAGAAGTAAAGAAGACTCAATGAATCTTGATGCAATCAAGAAGCACTGTGAGCAGTGATCATGAGTGAAGCAAGAATGACACATGAGCAAGCTCTATAAGTCTCAATCCTGATGAGCAGAGACTTATGAATGTTATAACTGTGATAAACTTGAACATCTTACAAGAATCTGCAAGAAACCTTAACAAGAGAGAAAGAAAGTTGCAGCAATGAATAAAAGCATAGTGCACAATGCTCTGAACTGAACAGTCTGTTACAATGACATGTGTTGAACACATATAAGTAGCAAAGATGAAGTCAAATGATACTCACAGAAGCTTAAAAAGGGATGAAACAGTTATGACACAACAGGTTAACTGAAAGGATTAGCTATTCTAAAGAAAGTGAAGATTGAAGAAACTGACACTCACAATGCTCAGATAGAAGAAGACTACAGTGATAGCATCTGAATGTACCTGAATTCAGATGTGAACTCAAAGAATGTTAACAATTGAGAAATTGACATAGAACTTAAGAAAGGCCCTGAGTACTCAGAAAATCAATGTTAAATGATGAGTGAATGACTGCTGAAAGAACAGCAACACAAGCTTGAGAAGAAAGTTGATGTTCTTACAAAGCAAAAAGAAAAAATGAAAGAAGTTAAACAACTTGTGTGAAATATAAAGAGTCACAAGATTGAGATCTGTTTGCTCACAGAATATAAGACACTCAAGAAAGAATGTTAAACCTTTTTAGAAGATTACATGTCACCTGAGTTTCTGAATAGAGTGAAAGCACTTCAGAATTCGATGCAACAAGAGTATGATCAGTATGAATCACACCTACACTCTGAGCAGTATGTTGAGAAAGACAGTGAAGAATATATTTAACTGATTTGTTCTGAAAGAAAACTGAAGTGATTCACAGAACTAAATGAAAAGTTCAATGAATCACAGAGTACAAAAGAGGCAAGAGACACTGTGAATTTAAAAAATCACAGACTTCTCTGCAGAGACTAAAGAAGAAGAAGCTCTTAATGTCTCAATGAAGTGACAATGATCACAAGATATGAGTTGATGTTGAGATCTCAGTGAAGAAACATCTGTGAGTAATGATAGATTTGAGGGTGATTGACAACTACATCTCACAGTGAATAGTAAAACAGTTAGAATTAACATCACAATGAGTGTCAAAACTGATGTCTGTTAAAATGGTCAATGAAAGAGTTGAGTGGGTCACAGAAGAAACCCACATTGAGGTCATAATATAAGGTGATTCACAGAAGTTGACATTTGATGTTCTTGAGTCAATCAAGTATGACACTATACTGAGAATGCTCTGATTACACAAAAAGAACCCTAGAATTGACTGAATCAGTAAAGAACTATACATCACAAAAGAAGTATATGATATCTCAGAACAATTAAAAATGAGCTTATCAGAGCATAAGTCATGAGATCATGAGATATCACTATTGAAAGACAAGCAACCTTGATGAATGTCACTGTACTCAATGAGTGAGGATCAGCTCAAGAAAGTTTGAAACTATCTTAATGAGAATCTGAAGAGAGGATTCATTAAATCATTAAAGTCACTGACAGAATATTCAATTCTGTTTATACTCAAGAAGAATGACATTAAGCAACTATGTGTCAATTATAAACAGCTAAATGAGATAACTTAATGAGATAGTTATTCTTTACTGTTGATTGAAGAGCTGCAAGATCAGTTAGATCAGACTAAATAATTCATCAGTTTAGATCTGAAGAAAGTCTATTACTGAGTAAGGATGAAGAAAGATGAAGAATGAAAAACAGTGTTCTGAACAAGATACAGACACTATGAGTATACTGTTATGTCATTTGAGCTTAAGAATGTCTCAGTCACCTTTCAGAGACTCATCAATGACACATTGAGAAAGTACCTTGATGACTTTGTGATTACATATTTAAACAACATTCTGATCTATTCAGATGACCTTGAAGCACACCACAGACACATATAAAAGGTGTTAAAGAAGCTTAGAGAAAAAGTTATGTATGTGAAAAAGTTAAAAAGCAAGTTTGAAATCAAGGAGATTGAATTCTTAGAATATATAATTTGATCTGAACAAATTAAAAAGAATCTGAAGAAGACAGATGCAGTTAGAAACTGACCTTCATCAAAGAAAGTTAAGAAAGTATAAGCCTTTCTAGAGTTAACAAACTACTACTGAAAGTTTGTATCTAACTATGCAAGAATTGCAGAACCTCTCATGTGTTTGACATGTAAGAACAAGAGATGACATTGAGATAAAGAGCAGAAGAATGTGTTCTGCACATTAAAGAAAAGCCTTAGTGAGACAGCACACCTGAGAATACTCAATTCAGCATGTGAGAAGATACTGAAAACTGATGCTTCAAATTTTGCAGTTAAAGCATGCTTATATCAGATTGAAGACAGACAGTAAAGATTCATAGTGTATTGATCTAGAAAGTTGTCAGAATCAGAGAAAAGATATGAGGTACACAATAAAGAACTACTTGCAATAGTGAAAGCACTGCAAGATTGAAGACCTTATCTTGCAGAAATTAAAAAGCCTATTCAGATCTATACAGATCACAAGAACCTGAGAAACTTTACAACAATGAAATAACTGAATTGATGACAGGTTCACTGAGCAAAACAGTTGACAGACTATGAATTTCAGATTCATTATAAGAAGGGTAATAAGAACAGTGATGCAGACACTTTAAGTAGACATTCTGATCATGAGAAAGTGAAAATGATTCACACTGAAATTCTACACAAAAACAAAGAAGAAACCCTCACTAAAGACTTAGCAGCAACATATAAGGTGAAGAATACTTTCTTAACAGATGAAGAACTCATATGAGTATGTCACAACAGCAGAGCTGACAGACACCTAGAAGTTAAATGTACAGAGAATCTTGTATGAAGAAGGTGCAACATCAGCGACCTTAGAAATTGAATCACAGAATATGTTGCAAGATGTGATTCATGCTGAAGAAACAAGATTCAGAGAGATAAGAGATATGACAGAGTAATGAGACTGAATGCACTGAATGCACTCTGAGAGTCAGTTATCATGAACTTCATCATGAAGCTATCACTGTCAAAGAATTCAGCATGAGAGATAAAATTTGATAGTATATTGATCATAGTGAACTGATTAACAAAGTACACAATGTTCATTTCATTCAGAGAAACTGTGACAGCATCAGTACTGACATACATCATACTGAGAGAATTGATTAGCAATCATAAACTATCAAAAGAGTTTATCACTGACAGAGACAAGCTGTTTACAAGCAAGTTTTGAGAAATGCTTACAGCAGAGCTCAGAATAAAGCATAAGATGTTGACAGTGTATCACTCACAGACAGATGAACAGAGTGAGCAAATGAATCAAACAGTGAAGACTTACTTACAGCACTATGTCAATGCAAAACAAGACAACTGAGTACAGCTATTACTCATGGCGCAGTTTGTATACAACAGTGTAAGAAACAAAATCACAGAAAAGATGCTGTTCATAGCAAATTATGAATATCACTCAAAGATATGATGAGATCTGCAAGAGCACAGATCTAGAAGTTAAAAAATGATATTAGATATCACTGATATGAGAAAACTACATGCAAATCTCACAGTGAAGATACAGCAGCAGAAGGGACAGAAAACAAGTATGAAATCATTTGAAGTTGAAGAAAGAGTATATCTAAGGATGAATAACATAAGAAACAAGAACAAGAGCAAGAAGTTGATGAACAAGAGCATTGAACCCTTCAGAATTGTGTGAAACATTAAAGAACTAAGTTATGAGTTAAGCTTACTAAAAGAAATGTAAATACACTTAGTATTTTATGCATCAATGCTTCAGCATTATAATCAGTTCATATCACTTTAAATCAAATCAACATCTGTTGAACCTGAAAATGAATATGAAGTCAAGAACATTCTAGAAAAAAGAATGATTAGTGAGAAAGCTCACTACCTCATTAAGTGAAAAGAATATGACACTTCAGAAAGCACATAAGAGCTGAAGAGTAACTTACTTAACTATGTAAGAACACTTCAACAGTTTGAGAAGAAGGCTCAGAATCTTTAAAGAAACTAGAACTCATCACACTCAGAAGAGAGTTGAGGTCAGAAGCTTCTGAAGAAATTTCATTATCTGTGATATCATCATTATCATCATCAAGTTCAGAAGCAACACAGTGAACTTTAACAACTGTATGAGACTCATTTTGTTTTAAAGTCTTAAAGAGGTGAAGAATCTTCACATTTAGCTTGAAGAGACAGTCAGTCTGCTCAACACACTCACTCATAGTCACCTCAAGATTGAATTTCAGCTGAAGGTGTGTGCAATTTAGGGATTTCAATGACACCAGCACACAAGAACAATCACAGTGAGTGCACTCAGAACACTTTACATGATCAGTCATGATGATACATGAAGTTAACAGTGAGAAACAAAGGTCACAAACAATAGAAGGGGTGAAGCTGTAGATTGTGATGATCTTTGTAAGATGTAAGTGATTCTTCTGTTTATAAGAAGACATGTCATTGAAGAAAGCTGACAGAAAGCTTCATACTCTCACTTATATAGGTTTAGAGAACTAGTGTTTAAGAGAGAGAGGGATTGTGTTATGATCATAACTCAGAACAGTTATGTAGTAACATAAGTACACAGTGAAAGTGTACATATGAGTATAAGCTCACTCAGATTGACAAGGTTGCTGATGAGCTCAATGAGATGATAGACTCAGAACAGGTCTATCAGCTCTACATGCTTTACAGTGAGCTCAGTGAGCTCAGTGATTCAGTAGTATATAGAAATGGACATTTCCCTTAAGGAAATGATCACATTCAACTTCATTAGTTATCTAGCCAATACTATCTACAGGTTACAGGTTCACTGAACTATAAACACATTCAGAAAATCAGTGTACTGCATCTCTATATCACAAGCTCAAAACCCCTAGACCCTATATCAGAGAAATCTTCAATCAGAATGTAACAATCATGCATCAGCTGTTATCAGACATCAAATACATTTATAGTGAAAGTTATACACATCATAACTTGAAGTCAACTAACATCTTAATGGCTCAATGAGATTGAAAAACTGATCTTCTCACTGTAAAATTGACAGACTTTAAACTTACAGACATCAATTTTGACTTATACATTGCTTCAGAGATCAAGGCAGAAATTGCACAGTAAAAACAACTTCAGAAGTGAACAGCTACAGGTTACAAGACAGTTAATTGATCTGTTTACTATGATAATTCAGTTAATATCTGAGTGCTAGACAGAATTTTGAAAGAACTTATCAAAAAGGTACTGAATGAAATCACAGCTTAAGGAAAAATGATGACTGTTAATAAACAGCTGATCATGCAATTGACTCAATATATGATGCACTCATCACTTAAAGAGTAACAAACAGCATCTGCATGTTTTACAGCACCTCTGACTTATCAGACAAATTAACAGAACTTAACTTAAACATTAATGAAATTGACATTTCTCAATCATCAAAAGTTAGAAATGAGAACAGATAATAGGCTTATAAGTAAATCTGTAGCTAATTCAGACAGTGATGACATCACACAGATATTTAATTCATCATAATGTCACTCAATTTTCAATGTTTCACCTGATGACTTCAATAGAAAGAGTGTTGACTGAAATAAGAAGCCTTAATCACAGAATCAACCTCAATAACTCTTATGTTATGAAGTTTGATGTTTAATCATATCTTACTGCATTAATGAATTCAGCTGAGCTCTATAATGAAATGTAAAGTGTTCACTGATAATTGAACTGACATTTTATAGATGCAAATTATCAGACATATGAAGAGCTTAATGAACCTGACCCTATCTTACATTAATTACCCATCATCTGTGCTAATCAAGCTGATGTAATTATGCTCAATGTGTCATTTCAGTTGACAGGTGAATTTGATCAAGACCGGTCAAGTGACTTCTCTGAGGCAAGCACTTACTCATTTAGTAGTAATTGTGGCTTGAGTGTCACTATATTGACACCACCTCAATAGATACTGACTGTTTAACATTCTCTAGATTTCTCAGAGAAAGCATAAGACTGAGCAGAGTCAAGTTTTATATAGAGCTGAGAGATTCTGAGAACCTTAGAATGTCATGTTATTCTCACACTGCTATGCAAGAAGTATTCAAATAACAGTGATGCTGCAGTGAACTTGCAGAGTAGAATGCCAATCAGAAGAAGAGCAAATTGGCACCTACAATTTGAAGGCTATCTATGAGCAGGCTTTCAAACTCATGAGTGCAACTCTGTGATCTGTCTTGACGTGAAGAATTCACAGAAGAAGCTGCTGAGAGGAAAGATGCGTTACTTGGAGATCTTCATGCCGAGGCCGAGCGCTTGCTGGCTGCTATTGAATTGACGTATAAGTCGCCGCCAAGCAAAATTCCACGGCGCTCTGGGCCCTGTGCTCAAGCCGTGCAGAACCAGCCAGCCAAAATTTCATATAGCTAGCGCTAAAGCTTCTTGAGTCTCTAGGCTTCCTCATTAAGGGTTACTTGTACATTGTAACACCTTTCGCTAACCCTAGTACTAATGCGGCTATGATTCTGGCAGGTTCGCGAAGGCTTCGTGCATTGTTGCAGCAACGCCTGCTAAAGTCAAAGGACGTCAAGACGCTGGCCGACAAGGGCCGCTGCACAGGCTTCCATTCCCAGTTAGGACAAGGGACAACTGCTGCTGAATCTCTTGCTAAGAGGCTCAGCTGCACGGCTCAACCCTATAAAAAGGTCCGTCCTTCCCTTGAGCTGATATACCCTCGGAGATGCGGACGAAATATGGGTACTTCAGGAAATCGATCCGATGTGGACGAGCGACTACACTGCTCTCGTTTTAGCAGTGTAGTCATTCGTCCACATCGGATCGATTTCCTGAAGTACCCATATTTCGTCCGCATCTCCAAGGATACATCAGCGAGGAGGCGAGACTCAATTGTCCAACACCTGGTAACACTAACTTCTGACTAGTCTGAACCTAGACTTCGAAACCTTCGACATCCACACCATCACCACCACAACCTCTACACACATGTAAGTTCAAGTGATATATTGACTAACAAGGGTTCTAATACTCAAATTCAAACCCTGCACATGGAAATTGGAGTCTAGCTAACATTCAGTATTATGTCCACAGATTCACTATCCCTCACCTCACTCCAGCCATGTTAGATCGCTCTGAACACTCCGAACAGCTTGGTCAGACTCTGACTAACTCCTTGACGATTTCAATAGATGTGTTGCAGAGGCGTCCGACCTTGAACAAACGGCTACCCTCACTGTGCAGACCAGGTTCCCTATAAAGCCACGCTTCCCAGAGCCCGTTCGAAGTCCAATGGTAGCAATCTCGCGCAACCTTCGAGACCTTAACGACTATGCAGTTGCAATGGCCGCCCTGACTTTCATACCCTACAAACCTCCTGTTAGCATACTCAAGGACCCCTCCGCTGAGGGATTCCGACCCATTGGCGATTTTCCCAGCCATGCGACGAATTAGCCAAGTCGGCCAGTCAGCCGACGAACCGGCTAGTAAGTCAACAACTTGACGAAACATCTGACAACATTCACGACCGCAAATTTCCTGCAGTATTCCAAGATCCGTTTCGTGGTCAGTCTGAGTACACAATCCAATAGCTTCGTAATGAGCTCTTCCCAGATTGCGCAGATTCGTTGAGGGAAAGGACAACGGTAGCTCCAACGTTCAGAACAGAGGTGACTGTCAAGGTGAGCACAAGCTCTCCACCCTCCGGAAAAATGAGTCTAACAGTTCCAGACGACCCATTCGTGATTGGGGAGGACTGCGATGATGCAACGTCAAGATGTACCATGGGTGATAGGCAGTTTAGCCCAATCGATCCAGAGGACCCAATCAAGGGGAATATCCCTGCGGCTTCTGGACCAAGCAGCGGATAGGATAGAGGACTCCAAGGTTACGATCTGATCGAATGTGTTGACCTTACTGGCCCACCGCCGACGGAACTTCTCGATCTATCCTACGAGCCAGCACTGGATCCCAATGGCGCCGAAGTACTTTACATTGCCGCTGTTGTCGAGTAGGATTTTATGAGGCCGAAGGTCGCCATGTGTAATGCTTAGCTGCTCAAGCCAAGCGATGGCATTTGTGATTTGATATATCTATCGACACTGGGTGATCTCTGTTGTGGGTAGTTTCTGACTTAAGTGATCGTAGAGAGTCCTCGGCAATCGTTCCAGAAAGAGGTAATAAGGGCCGTGAAGAAAGCTGAGGACGATGTTCGGATGCCAGTTTGTTGGGTTCTCAAGGATATCATATATTTCTGTCTCTTTCTGAAGACCGACAAGGCTGTCCGTCTGCTTCTGGCGAAAAGACTTATGGTTATCATCGAATCTCCAAATGGTCTTGACCACAAACTTATCGTTGACTCAAAAGAGAATGCCGGTATCTCCATGCGTTAGTTATGGAGATACCAAGAAAAGTGACCGCAGGTGTAGTGCGGATTCAACCATCTTGTGGCATCCAGATGTGATGGCGCTAGAGGGGCAGATCGACTACCCCAACCGCTGCGCGCGGGTACAAAAGAAGCGCATTCCCGCTTCGCGCCAAAGTACTCCTGCCGCCGCGTACCCCATTCTCCAGACCGGTTCACCCGGCATTTGAGCCTGTTCAGGAATTGGTGTGCCGGCGCCTTCGGCCAATCTTACGCTGTGGTTTCCTTTTCCTTAGTGATATCACTTCCGCTTTCGCTCCCTATGCCAAAAGCGGTGTAATGTCTCTTCGAAGATTTCGAACAACCCTGCCTGCATCCTTTACTGTCAGCCAGTTCGGTCAGAATCACAATGCTTCACACTGCAATGCCGTCAAGCGAATCTTTAAATACCTCGCTGGCACTACGGAGTTGGGTGTCACCTATGGCACCACCGACGTTGGCCTCATCGGCTATACCGATGCCGATTGGGGTGGTTGTCGCGATACTAGGAAGTCCACTGGCGCCAACCTTTTTCTCCTTTATGGAGGTCCCATTAGTTGGTGTTCGAAACGCCAGCAGACCGTTGCCTTGTCGTCCACGGAGTCTGAGTACATGGCCGAAACGCAAGCGACGAAGGAAGCCATATGGCTTCGCCGTTTCCTTAGTGAAATTGGCGTTTTCAGTGATGATGATACTGTCGTCATCCGTGCTGACAATCGTGGTGCGATGGATCTAGCTAGGAACCCTGAGTTCCACGCACGCACCAAGCATATCGATATCCAGTACCATTTTGTTCGCGAGGCTGTCGATTGCGGCCTCGTCGACTTCGAGTTCGTCCCTACTTCTGAGCAAGCAGCCGATGGCCTCACCAAACCTCTACCCGCCGTCAAGTTTACACGCTTCCTTATTCAATCCGGCCTTTTGGCCTCAACGGCTTGGTAGTCTTGCCTCGTTCTCACCTTCTTGCCTTGTCGCTTCGACCCTTTCGCCACGCTTTCGCCACCTCGCTGCCGGGCCTACTTCTTAGTAGGATTGGAGGATCTATACTGGCTAGTGGATGGGTATTCAGGTCGTCTAGGACGTCTAGATCGGCTAGGACTGAGGGGGAGTGTTGGAATAAATGGGGCCTTTCCTTTAGGAGTTCAGCCCTAGCCTTGGCTTCGGGTTTCTCCGTGTCACATGATGCTGCTTAGTCAGCGCACACCTAAAAGCTTTCTCTCGTGTATCTCGATTCTAGTCCTTTAAGACTCAGGACAGAAGACAATATCACGGGTTGAACCCGTACTAACATCTTATGGTCTAACGTAATCGCCAGTTAGTCGAGCCAGCCGTCTAAGCGAGCCACCTAACCGCCCTACCCATCCATCTCGTCGTCGTCGTCGTCACACATCCACCATGGCCTTAGATCAATCCACTAAGTCAATTCCTGACATTTCCACTCGCTATACATTAGTCTTAGCTGACTTAGACAATGATCCGTCAGTGTCTCTTCGTCAAATCGCTCAAATCTATGGCCTACCTCGATCTACCCTACAACATCGCTGGAAAGGTCGACAGTCAGCAGAGACCTTTCATGCACATCGTCAACGACTGTCACCTCATGAGGAGGATGCCCTGATTCGCTGGCTTGATACCATGACAGCCTGGGGGTGGCCTCCACGAATAAAACAACTTGAAGTCATGGCAAAACATCTTATGGAGGCCAAAGGAGATCGGGACCCTATAGGACAGCATTGGTATAAGAACTTTCTTAAACGACATCCAGAATTCAGGACTCGATATAGTGGGAACCTCAATCAGAACAGGAAGGATGCTGGAAACCTGGATTCCATTAAGGAATGGTTCACCCTCTACAACTCAATGCGAATCCAGCATGGAATTGCCGACAGCGACATGTACAACATGGATGAAAAAGGGTTTGCTATGGACATCGCCGACAGCTTCAGAGTCCTAGTATGACGCTCAGAACCACAAGCTTTCAGTGTTCAAGCCGGCAATCAGGACTGGGTGTCTGTGGTTGAGTGTGTAAGATCCACTGGCGACGTTCTTCCACCCTACATCATTTTTAAGGGTAAACAGGTTCAGAAGGCCTGGCTGAATCCTATCAAGGATGGACGAACCACTCTACGGGTCAGCGACAATGGATGGACAACAAATGAGATAGGATGTCAGTGGTTAGAAGCCTTTGATCGACACACTCAACCTCAAAGTCAAGGATTACATCGACTTCTTCTACTTGATGGTCACGAAAGTCATGTCTCAATTGACTTTATTGAGTACTGTCAGAGTCACAACATCATTGCTCTGTGTCTTTCTCCTCATTTGACTCATCTTACAACCTCTGGATGTTGGAATCTTTGAACCCTTGAGCAAGGCCTACAAGAAACGTGTCTATACCCACTCACATTATGGAGCTGTGACTGTCACCAAGCTGGACTTCCTATCCTATTACCAGAGTGCTAGACTGGAAGGCTTTTACAAACAGAACATCCTCAGTGCATGGCGATCCACTGGCCTTGTTCCTTACAACCCTGACGTCGTCATTTCAAAACTTCCTTGTCCAAAGACTCCTTCTTATGCCACGTTTATCAATGAGGATGGAGTCCAGGTCAATATTCCTGTCACACCTCATACTGCCACTCGAATCAACGAGGTTGTTGGTGCAATCCTGTCAGGTATGACACCGTCATTGCATGCACATGTCTTAGATCTTAAGGACACTGCCCTGACAGCTGTGGCGGATAGGACGATCCTACAGCGGACTAATCAGGAACTGCTGGATAAGCAGCAGCAGCAGCAGCGAAAGAAGCAGTCACGAAAGGCTGTTGAAAAGGCCCGGGTCCTCACTGTCGATGAAGGAAGGGCTATAGTACAGGAGGAGGAGGATAAGAAGAAGGAATTGGATAAGAAAACGGAACGATATCATGCATTGAGGGGTAAGGTTGGATTTGCGAAGTTGGTATACAAGGAGTTGGCTATGGACTATTCAGTTTTCATGTAATTAGTTATTCTAGACGACATCTAAGACGGCTGCATTACGCGACAGCGAGACGACAGCGAGGTGGCTCGCTTAGACGGCTGGCTCGAATAACTGGCGATTACGTTACCCTTTCTGAACCTGTGAAAGTCGCGGACGGAGTAGAATCATGATTAACCCACTTAGTGTGACTGCACGCATTACGGTACCATATCAGAACAAAAAGCACACTCGCCACAACTGAGAGCCACACGTTCGACCCCACAGGACCCTACCAGTAGGCGTTATCGACAAAGGCCCCAGAAGCCGAACCAGGTAGTCGGTAATTGGGTTCCAGATATCTGGGATCGGAATTCAAGATCTGGTGCCAGAGAAAGCTAGCGCTCGCGGTAGTGCTGATGATGGCGCAGCTGTAGTACGCCGTAAGGAGAAGGTGAGAAAGGTGGCTTTGGGAGTAGAGCAGTTGAAGCTGGAGATAGGCGAGTTAGTTAAGAGCGGGCGTTGCGGTAGCTAGTAATAAAGCTCCACAAGCGGGAAATGATCTAGTCCCAATGGAGTTAATCAACCCGTTCAGCAGCAGAGAGATCACGTGTCCTAACTATGGGCGTTTGTGATATTGCTGCTTAGTCACCCTTTACTAATCACCCCTATTCATAGCTTAGTCATCATTTCCTATATCTATACTGTACTACAATAAGGATCTTAACTTTACCGAGCTTACCTAAGAAACGCAATGACATCATTCCCTCTCATTTGCGTCGCGCAAATCCTCACTTTCCTCGTCTATACTGTACTACAATAAGGATCTTAACTTTACCGAGCTTATTTAAGAAACGCAATGACATCATTCCCTCACCCAGTGAAGGGCTGAAGGTCCTGAGCATTTATTTACTGGGAGGTGGTGCATTTACTGAGGCTCATTTACGGGGTTGGGCCATTTACTCAGGGGTGGTGCATTTACTGAGGCCCATTTATGGGGGTGGACCATTTACTGAGGCCCATTTACGGGGGTGGACCATTTACTGAGGCCCATTTACGGGGGTGGACCATTTACTGAAGCCCATACGGAGGTGGTGCATTTACTGAGGCCCATTTATGAGGGTGGACCATTTACTGAGGCCCATACGGAGGTGGTGCATTTACTGAGGCTCATTTACGGGGGTGGGCCATTTACTGAGGCTCATTTACGGGGGTGGGCCATTTACTGAGGCCCATTCAGGTTGCAAAAGCAAAGAGGCCATTTAATTTT
>JAABUP010000739.1_pt1 | contig 70436 bp, 81 predicted proteins | sample 5559201 | NCBI WGS metagenome assembly JAABUP01 (sample SAMN10711887, study PRJNA513373) | rock metagenome | isolation source: Antarctica rocks | place: Antarctica | reverse complement strand
GCAATCACAGGGTGCACATGATAGCTTTCAGGGTAGTCTGACTCACCCAGAACAGCAGGCACAAAGCGAGCAGCCAACTCTTTGGCCTTTGCACCAAACTTGATCCTCTTAGGAGCTGCAGTCTGCCGGTCCTCAATGTCGTTTGGCGCTCCAATATCCTTGCTCCACCTGACCGCCTTGATGGTGAAGTCCTTGAGAGAGGATGACTTGCGCTGCAAACCCTGCACAGCATCACATGCAAGATGAGAATTTGCAACATACTATTGTACTATGTTATGTTGTGATACTACGTTGCGTTTCATGGCATTGTGACTTGGTTGGCGCCGTTGCAATAACGTATACCAGCATAGCATAGCTTGTGTGACAATTTATTTCCATGCTGCATTATGTTGAAACTGATTTGCTGGTCAACAATGTAAATTAGAACTATGCAGCACACAAGTAATGCTAGGCGGAATGCGAATATGTCATAGTTTGTTCTGCCCGAGTTCCACCAACCACACCAACAAACCAACCACACAAGGGAACCACAAGACCAGCCAAGGGAAGTGGATGTAAACACGTGAGAGCGTGAGGCTCAGAAGGACATGTACACTCATGTGCAAGAAGTGATTGTACCTTAGGCTTGTCAGCCTCCTCCTTGGCAGCCTTGTCAGCTGCAGGTTCCTCCTCAATGACCTCCAGCAAGGAAGAGGTGTTCCTCTCCAAGGCTCCCCTCACCCCTGAAGAAGAAGTTGAGGAGACATCCTCAGCACCAATCTCCATGGAAGAAGAGTGGGTGCAGTCCTCCCCAGCAAGCTCCTCCTGGCCAATGATGGGGTTGGTCAGGGGAGATTGGGGGTCCGACATGGGCTGCTCCAGCGGCTGCACAGCTGTCAGGATTGGGTTGGAGGAGTGCAGCAGCCTTGGGATCAAAGAGTGCGCCGGCAAAAGCCGACTCCCTGCTGAAACTCTGCTAAACAGCCGGGATCCCAGACTGGACCCAGAGCTGTAACTGACAGGCAGGGGTGTCTCTGAAGGGGTGGTGACAGGGGGCGCTCCAACATCTGCCTGGGGCTGCATGGGGGCTGTCGTAGGGGCTGCAGGTGCGGTTGATGACAGTCTCCCAAAGCTGATGAAACTGCTGAGCCCAAAGATGGCGCGCTTGAGGATGGACAATGAACGAAGCAGGACAGGCTGGGAGCTGATGTTAGGGGATGCATTAGCTGTAGTAGACAGCATGGCTGCAGATGTGCCCAGGTCCTGACTCTGCACAACATGTCACATTTGAGAAAGCTTGTTCAACACACAGCTGGTTGCATGGTGACACAAGCTGTGTACCAAAGCAAGCACGGTAAGAGGCAGCAAGTATATACGCTTCGACAGACAATGTGAGCTTGGAGTCTGCACTCGAACGCAGTCTATCAATTACAACTAGGGAGTCAAAGCACAACGATGGTTCAACAAGTGACAGCGCTCACGTGAGGAAGAATGCGGGAAGGGCGAAGCATTGACACCCTCTCCTCTTCCACTGACTGCTGCCCCAGACTCCCCTCAAACAATTCAAGGGATGCCATGGTTATGGCTGTGAGACAACCCCAGAAACTCCTCCAGTAGTGCTGCAACGCTGAAGAACCATACGTCTTAAGCGCTGATAACGTTAGGCTGTAGGCAGAGTCTCTGCCTGTGTGGTGTAAAGCCTTCTGAACGCAGCTTTGGCTGAAGAAGTCCAGAGCTTCAGCTGGCAGTCCAGCAAAACAAACAGGACCGTCATGCCGGAACAGCGTCTGAAGTGCGCTTGTGCTAAATATACAAAGCGCTGGGCAGGGAAGGGAGCAGTGAATTGTCTGCTCCGATGCAGGGCGTGGGCCTGCAAAGAGAGTGCGGGAATCAGCGCCGTTTCGGTCGACCAATCCGGGGTCAATCTCCCTCATGGACAAGAAGCGACCGACTCACATTCTCAAGACAGCACGCAGTCTTTACCTGAGGAGTCGTAAACCCCCAGGCTGGTCAGCTGCTTCACTAGCTGCTGCAGCAGGTTTGGGATTGCCCCTGTATGGCAAATGTTCTGTCAGCCAAGGTCCATGTTCGTTTTAAAAGCAACTGTTTACGGCTGACGACTCGAAACGATTCAAGTTTGTGTTGCGGTCGCACTTCAGTCAAAGACTGCAGCTGTTGGCAAGCAGCGATGAATAGGCCCTGAGGGCCACAAGCTTGGTGTGCAGTTACTGTCATTGATAACAAACTGACATACGAGCAGGCTGTTGGATACTTACATACAACAGCTGCCAGTTCCAGCGCCTTCCACCATTCCATTGCGGGAGTGTTCACGTCCTCATCATCAAGACTGTCTGGCCACCCGGCGATGGCGGGTTTAGCTACACGCACCAATACTAGCAATAGAACCATGTACAATAAGGGCCACAAAATTGCTTTGAACCACATTGTGCTCAACACACACAAGCAAAAAGCTGGTGCTGTGTTTGCTTCTTCCTTTGCAGCACGGCATTTACGCCATCGCTGCAAAAACTTGCAGGGATTGCATCGTCCCCAGAGTGTCGCCCCTGGACGGAGTGTGTGCGACTCTCGAAACAAGGCCTGGATGACACCGAAGTGACAAGGCCTGATGAGGAGAAACTGTGATCAGCATCACATGTTGTGAGGCTGTGTAAATGACATCGATCATGCCTGCTGGCAGTTGACAAACAAGAATGAGCAGGTACACATTCCACCCAATGTCGGGTAATTTGCACATAGATAAATTTAAAGGGGCCACAGCTATTCTACCTTGCCACGCTGGTGGCAGAAGTTCTGATACATGTATACACACCAATGGCATGACGTTAACCATACACACGAATTGGCTTTTGACCGTTATTTGTGAGGACCAGAAGCATGCGCATCAGCCTGTGACTTTCCTGGGCGAAAGGCGCCTGCATGCAATCAAGGACACATTGTTGTCTCTTCAGCATGCTCACAGCAATTGCATGTTGCACTTGCATGATGCTTTTGACGCTGTGCATGATGCCACTCACATGGCGATAATAGACCTGGTTGAAAAGGTCTGAGCAACAAGTTCAAAAGGTAACATAGTATGTATTACATCATCGCCACACCTTTCCAGTCTGTCTGTCTCGCAGACTGCCGGCTAGCAAACGTGTGAACACATGCGTGCTGCACCCAAATTGCTGATGGTCTGTAATTACATATGCCACAGCCCATGTGCTTCATTCTTTGCAGGCAGGCAGATCTTCACGCTGTTGCAGACACAGAGCCACTTCAGCAGAAGGTTCACCTCATCTTGAGAGTGGATTTCTCTGTGCTGGAGCCACTCATGTCCTCGCTCTGTCCTGCAGACACATCTGCTTTGCTCTTCCTTCCATTTGCTATTTCTCCTTGTCCATCAGTCTTGGCACCCCTCCTAAACACAGCAGAGCCCTCATACTGATGCATCAGAGTAGACAGTGGCATTTGTGATGCTCTGATTGTGGCACATACTTGGTGTCTAGTCAAGGCAAGATTTCGGTGCACAGCTGTGTACACACTTTGTGACAGCTCGCGAGAAATGTATGCTGAGCCTTTTGAAGGAGTGACATCAAATGTGGAGTGCACAAGAAGACTTGGTGTGCATGAGTGAGTATTTGTTATGAAACCCACAAAGACACAAGTGTGGGTATAAAGTGCACGGAGGACACCGCAATGAAACACAACACCTATTAGATCGCATGCAAAACCCCTGCACCTAAATAGCAGCATGTCAACAGCTCACTAGCATATGTTGAACAGAAAGCTACCCTGGCTGGTGGCGCTTTGCAGCAGGCTTGGCCTTAGCAGCTGGCAGAGCCTTGTCCTGCCCTTTGGAGGCTGCCTTCTGCCCTCGAGGCAGTGCCTTCTGTCCTTTGGCAGCGGCCTTTTGATCCTCCTTGACTGCAGCACCCTTTTTCCTCTTTGGGCTGGCCACAGCTGTGGTATCAGCCTCAGAAGCAGCAGCTTCACCGTCGTCCTGCTCAGCTTGGTTGTCGCTTAGTGCTTTCCTGCCGCGCTTTGCATGCTGCTGCTTGCCTTTGCTGACAGGTGACACAGGCCCAGCATTGTCAGTCTGCTGCTCATTGTCACTGCCACTCAGAGCTTGTTTGCTGCGTTTTACAGGAGGCTGCTTCTGTGTTTTGGCTTGCCCTTTGGCAGGTGCTGCAGCTGCCTTTCGTTTCTGCCCATCAGCCTGCTCAGAGGGCGCCTGCCTGCCCTTCCTGCCAGGCTTCTGTGCCTTGGTCTCTACCTCGGACTCCTCTTCCTCATCTCCATCACTCTCTTGTGCAGCTGCCTGCTTCCCTTTCCTGCCTGCTTTCAGCTTGGCTGCCTTTGCAGTGGCTGCCTTTCCAGTGGCTGCCTTTATTGCCTTTCGAGCGGCTGCCTGTGCTGCCTTTCCAGCAGCTACCTTGGCCTTGCTTGGGCTGATGGCAGAAGGAGAAGCAGGAATGTGCTTGGCGCCAGCTGGCGAGGCTTGCAGCTTAGTTGGCGGTCTCCCTTTGTTGACTCTGTGGGCCAAAAAGCAATGGACCATGATTAAAAATAAAAATAAAAGTTTACGCTTTTCAGCAATCATGACGGGAGCCCTCTGAGGCGGCAGCCTGGAGCTATGACCATAGGCCATAGCCCAATAGACATTTGATATGCTTACTCAGATTTGGCCCTTGGCTGAAATGGTGACTAACACATGAGCGCCATCAACACAGTACACAAAATGGCTGAGCTCTCTTCACGAGTTGATTGTATTCAAAGGCAATCTGAAATCATGAAGGATCAGCAGCATAGCTACAGTCACCTTTTAGGAGATGGCGCTTCTTCTTCTTCAGAACCCATACCCATATCGCCATCTTCCTGTGATTCCCTGCTGCGCCTGCTGCCTGCTTGCTTGGTGCCCCTGCCTTTGGAGGTACTGCCACTGCCTACAGACTTGATAGGGGATGCTGGGCTTCTTGAGGCAGCCTTTGCCTTTCTTTTCTTGCCTGCATCACATCAACAAGCTGTCAGTTTCAGTTTTCAGCTTCAGTTGTTGTCAGTTTGGCTTCTGCAGATGAAACCATTGGGACAGCTTCATCACAATATTGTCTGTTGTAACAGTCATTGCTTGAAAATTATGCTCACAGAAAGCTGCAGTTGTCTATAGAAGTGCGGTTGTGAGAAGGGGGTGGGGCCCACCAAGGGGGGCGGGGCGCTCTGGGGCATGATCACACCGGTATGCTGCAGCATGCCAGTTGGTTTACCGTGCAGACACACTGTTCAGACATCAACACGACCTGCAGCTTGGCCTGCCACCAGCAGGCTAGCCTAGGTACTCCTAATAGGTACTCCTAGGGACCTAGGGGCATTAGGAAGTCCCTAAGGGCCCTAGGGCAGCCGGAAACAGGTACATGACTCAGGATGTGCACACAAGCAATGGTGCATGCCTACTTCTGATGGTGGGCCAGCGCATATGTTTGGCAGAGGCAAACTGTTGTTGTTGTTGTTGTTGTCACTATTACTATTATTTATTATTATTATTATTGTTATTGTTATTATTATTATTATTATTATTATTATTATTATTGTTATTATCATCATTATTGGCTGCACTCACCCGGGGAGCTGACAGCAGTTGCAGGGGGCGAGGAAGGGGCTTTTGGGGAGGGTCCCTCTGCCATGCTGGCATCATCATCCGACTGCTCAGCTTCAGACTCAGCTTCTGACTCGGCTTCTGACTCAGCTGCCTTGCGCCGCCGAGGCTTCTTGTTGCTGCTGCCCTGTCTGCACAAAGCACCAGGCAGTAGCTCACACCAACAGCAGAGCAGTGTCAGCCAGAAGGATCAGTCAGGATGTTCTGGTGAGTGATGGTGCTCAGTGCCTTCTGTCGTCCCCAATTGCAAGCCTTGACGCGGGCAGAGCGTGGACTCACGGCCGATCTGTGAAACCTGATGGCGCTCAGTGCCTTGGTTGCGCAGATATGCCTGCTGCAATCGTTGGCGTGGCATGATGCCATATACTGGAGCACACACTCAGATGCCAGCCCTTATTGAAATGAATGTAATGCCCTTTAAGTCAGAATTCTCTTTCAACAGATGGGCTGGGCCTGAAACTTGCAATGGCAAACCGGGTTCGACAAACGGCAGGCTTGCAACTGTGAGCTGCTTAGCAGGTATGGAGAAATGCTCAAAATAATGCACAGGGCAGGTGAAAACTAATGCTCAAAGAAATGCAGTGTCGGCAGATTTCTCGACATGTTCAGCTGCAGACGCTCACTTGTGCTCATCACTGGGGCGTTTCCTGCCAGCCCCTGCAGCCCTGCCCTTGGCCCCCCTGCCTTTCACCTCCCCATCATTGGGCACCTTGCCTTGGCCCTTGCCCTTCGCCTCCTTCTGGTTTGCCTTTCCAGAGCCATTCAGTAAGGGCTGCTTGGGCAGGAAGTCTGTGAGCTGCAACTGGAAGCAGTCAGGCAGATGGCTGCCATCAGCTTTGCGCCCTGTCAACAGCATAATAAGGTTTAGGCACACCTAGTAGGTACCTGGCAAGAACCATTAGCTGGAACGCCTGTAAATGACTATTATTGACAGAATAACAGAAATCATATGGTTTTCCTGTCCATAAGCTTTCATTGCATTCAGTGTGTTGCAGTCTGGAGGGTGGACTCAGTTGTGCCGCCATCAGACATCTGGCTTGCAAACACAAGTGAATATGAGCACACACACACACACACACACACGGTGGATGCCATGTCTGGGAAGCATTCAGCGCGGCACTCTGCATCGCACCTGCAGTCTGAAGGTCCAAGGACTTGTAGAAGGAAGATGGCAAAGGCACGCTGCCAGGATGACTGGCACCAGCCGAAAGGCTCCCTTTGCCTTTCGCCGGCTGCTGCTTCTTGGCAAGTGCAGAGGCCATTGCCAATGCCATGTCGCACAGCATGTAGATGTTGGGGGTGGCATCTTGCAAGGTGGCATCTTCAGTGTGCTTCAGGGTGCGCAGGATCTTCTGGACCACAGGCAGCACTGAGCCTGCATTGCAAACTTGCCAATGTCAGCCTGGAAGTGTGGCGGTGCTGTCTCATGTGAACTTTATATCAACTATATTATACTAAACTGATACAAATTACATTACAGGGTATCAAACTACGCTAGAGTAAATCAGATTGTGATGTGTTATACTACCTTGTCAGCACAGGAGATGGTAGACAGCAGAAGATGCAAAGATGCTATGCTTGGGGCATGCATGCTGTGCGACTACACTAGGAGTGGTGCTTTACACAGTACAGGATCCCATAAGCACAAAAGCTCAAAGCGTCTGCCGCCAAGAAACCTTCCCCACAGGTGCGCAGCAAGCGTCCTCAAGCAATCCTACATGTTTTGAATGGCTGCTTTGTTGACATGCATGTTTGTCAGCTCGTGGCTCACAGTCAGTGATGGTGCACTCAGCAGGCATACATGACTGTACATTTGCAAGGTGTGATCACCAGATCAGGGCAAAAAGCAGCTCTCTCCTCTTTCAACCCCAAAATGTCTATTTCAATTCAGAAACGTCTGGGGACAGTAAAAATGCTTTTCTGCATTGTTGACATCAGTCAGACGAGCAAGAGGCAATCAGGTTGAGGAGCAGAACGTCACCTGGCTGATCAGCTATGGGATCCACGTAAAGCAGTAGAGGCTGCAGAGCAAATTGAAGCATCTTCTGGAATGGCTCCAACACAGACAGATCTCCCTCGTCCAGATCCTATGACCACACCCATGCACTCCGTCATTCACTCAGTCATTCATCCATTCTTTCATCCATCCATTCTTTCATCCATTCTGTCAACCATCCATCCATCCATCCATCCATCCATCCATCCATCCATCCATCCGTCCATCTATCCATCCATCCATCCATTCTATCGTTTATTCATGCATTTGTTAGTCATTCATTCATGCACTCACTCAATCCTCGAAATCTCATTCTACCCATTCAATGGGTTGGGGACATACAGGCTTGAGTAGCTTCCTAGATGAGGTCTTACAACCATAAGCAAGTTTCTGAAACAAAGTGCCATGCTGGACTCAGCGCTCAAGCCAGCACTAAGGTTGACCAGCGCAGACATCAAGCATGCTTTGTGGCTGCAAGGCGGCAATGTCATGCTGCAGGCATGAACCATGCTCTGAAGTTTGGGCAGGTCAAGTAGATTATGGGCTGGAGCCGTTAATCCAGCATTGCGCTGCGATGGCAGGCAACTTGCTAAACACACGGTTTTGGCCATGGCTGTTTGATGCTGCCTAGCTGTATTATTTGAGACAGTGGCACATGTACCATGCTACACAGTGGCACAAGCAAGCGAGGGAGCAACTGTTGCATAGCAACAGCCCTTTCACCTAATCAGGGGCTCTGTTGATGTCAACATGTGCATGCAGTTCACAGCTCATTGCAGCTCCCTTCAGGCAATGGTGTGAAGCTATGAGCTCATGTGCATGCACGCATTACTCACCTCTGGGGTGAGAGAGTCATGCAAACAAGGGTTGACAGGCATTAGTCACCTCTGGGATGGGAAAGTCATGCAAACAAGGCTTGACAGGCATTAGTCACCTCTGGTGTGGGGAAGTCAGGATGGTGAGCCAGTGACTGGATGATGAAAGGGAGGATGAAGTCTGGGTACTCATGCAGCATGGTGCCTCCAGAGGACTGATTGGCTGCTGCAGCAGAGACCCTGTGCTGCACTGCTCGCCTACGCACACACGCATCATCATCAGCACCATCATCATCATCAGCATCATCATCATCATTACGATTATCATGCAACACTTTGTAGTAGGGCTGCTGGGCTTATTGTTCAGGTTTATGCAGACAAGATTAACGGCCTCCAAGCACTTTTGTGTCTCACAAGTCTATTTTACCATGTGTAGCTAATGCCTATGCCCAAGGCATTCACATCAGCATGCATCACTAGCAGATAGTCATGGTGTCAATCATCATACAGGCAGCAGGCTAGCAAGACGCAGTGTGGATGTACATGCAGCATGGTATGATGAATAATTGACTGGCTGACTGCAGCGAAGAGGCCAAAGCAGATGGCAGAAAGGGCAGAAAGGGCCAAAGCAGAAAGGGAAGTCCACCTTCTGACAGCAACAAACTCCATGAGGAAGGTGAAGGCAGCCTGGCAGTTGGCCTGGGTGGGGTCCATGGCAGCCAAAGGGAAGACAGCTGCCCACTTGGCTGCCTTGTGGCCCTTTGTGGGGTCCTTCTGGAAGTCCTGAACCATCTGGTGCACCTTCACTGCAAACTGATGCCGCACCTCCATGATGGGATCCTGCGCACACAGACTCATTACAGACATGTAGGGTGAAAACCCTGAACCTGAACAAAACATCAACCCATACCATCAATGCTGCAGCAAGACACTGCCCTGAGAACACATGGCTGTCAAGGTCACTCTGCTTGTAATGGCAGACAATGTAGCATGCTGAGGCTGCATGGGGATGTAAGCTGTGCTTGCTGATGAGTCACACAGCGTGTGTTCTTCAGTGATGGACATCTCTGAATCTAATCTTTTCATGCGTCAAATTGGTTGTAGGTCTGTTGAGAAGCCCTGAATCCCCTGAGCATGACGTAGTGACTCACTCGTACATAATCATGAAATGCCTTGGCAGCAAAGAGAATGCTCATCGCGCTTGACATGAGCATGCTGTCTGAATGCTTTTTTCAACATGTACGTAGTAATAACAATAACAGTAACAAAACTAATAATAATAATCCAAACGCTTTCCAGCTCATGATGAGCTAGGTATGTGCAGGAAACATGTACATGAGGGATTCCTAACATGTATATGAGGGAGTGAAGAGATGCAGCAAGGCTTACCTGCATAGTCAGAGCCAGCTGCAAGTACACATCAGCGCTGACTGGATTCTCCTGGCTCTTAGCCAACTTGAGCAGAGCATTTGCAGTTGCCAGCCTTACACAGCCTTCATCAATCTGCAGAACTCTGACAATGTGAGCAACGTCTGAAGCACATGAAAACACCAGAAGGTGAATGCATCAAAACAAGTCCTGAATGAAGTGACAATATGGTGGAAGACTCAGTAAGATGCGCATGATGGGTCCTCCAGACACACACCAGCAGCATGATGTCAGCACAGACTCTCTGGCCGTTTCACAGTTTCTGTGTGACACTCCTGCACTGCTGACATTCCCTATATCATGCCAATATTCAGCAGGTTTGGTTTTGCACACATTAGATGCTTGGACACCACTAAGATGCTCCACCAAGCTTATCAACAGCTACACAATGTGCAACAGCAATGACACACACCTCAGCTAGCAGATGGTGATTGACAGTGCATAACACAGGCAATCTAGACACAACATACTCAATCACTGTTGACGGTTGACAGCAAGGATTGCCAACATACCGGACCGGTGGTGCCCACATGGTCTAGATCATTCTCAGGGTTGACTAACAGCATCAGCTGATCCACCACGCGAGCTGTTGCCAGCTTGGTGTCAGCTGGCTGGTCAGGACCACACGACACACACGCTGTAGCCAAGGCCTGCAGTCAATCAATCAATCAATCAATCAATCAATCAATCAATCGATCAATCAATCACTCACACAATGAATAAACAAAGAAAGAAATCAACAAACATTTGATGTCCTGGGGGCCAACTGGGACCTAACAGACAGAGCACACAACAAGAGCAACTTCCTCACATAGCTCACGATGTGTTGTGACAAAAAGGCTCCTGTGGTTGTTGACCAGCCATTGGGGGACCCCAACTGGATGTCTTAAACAGTTTTTGGGCAACTTTCAAAGTGACCAGCTTGTACTCTCATGTGTGTTGTAAGCTCTGAACCTAGCTGACAAACTCAATTGGTAACATCTCTTATTTTCTCAATGGCAGACGGAGCCATCATGACAATCGCTTCACTTGTTTGTGGGGTGATCTGGTAAATGGAGAGGAAAAACATTTGGATGCATGAGGATAAACTACACTAAGTGCTTGAGGCTCTCCTGAAGAAGTGAGCCTGAATTGCTGTTCAGTGCCAATCAGCTCACTAATGTACACTACTGTCATGGCTATTCTGTGTCAATCAGCTCACAACTACACAGGCTCACCTTGAGGCCAAGCATTTTCAGCACAATGCCCTGGTGAGGGCTAGCCCCCGTCTTGCCCTCAACAGGGGCTCTGAGGTGCTTGGCCTTGCTGGGACTCAAGCTACTCACTGGTGCTTCTAGTAGTTCATCCAAGACAAAGTCTGCCATGCTGCATGCATGATCAGCAAAGGCAGCAGGGGCTACTTGACCCAAAGTGCCCAGGGCCTTCAGGGCTGCTGGCAGGGCAGGGCTAGCGGTGGCTGAGGGCTTTTGCAAGAGGGCGATCAGCTTCTTGGCCAAGTTTTGGAAAGTCGCTGTTGCAGATTCTGGGTCTAAGACTTTGCTCAGCGCCCTGGATACATACATACATTCATTCAGTTGTTGAGCACACATGTTAGCCTGAGGTTGGGTACATATGATCCTGAGGAGCCCCCTGTGTGTCATGCTTTTCTGGCAGTCAACATGACATGGACTTAACAACAGTAATACACTCCTGGCATCATTGCTTGACAATGTGCTTGACCAGAACTGATGGTGTGTTTGTTATACACCCACATTGCATTCAGCTAACAAGCAATCAAGCATTGTTATTCTCTCAGTGAGGACTGCACAATTCCCCGATGCCATCATGTAGCAGCATGAGGAACCTGAGGGAACTACCTCTGAAAAATGACAATGCCACCTGTGCTACTGCACAAGAACTGCACATGTTGCAAAGCACAGCAGACGGCACCTGATAGCCACTTTGGCTGCTTTTGGCGTCCCACAAGAGACAAGCTGCAGCAGCAGAGGCTTCAGTTTCGTTGCCAAGTCCTCCTCTTCCTCCTCCTCTTCCTCGTCATCTTTCTTGGGTTGATGCTGCAGCATGGGTGTTGCAGCATGAATGAGTATACTGGCTGCTGCTGTCGCCACTCTGACGTCCTTGTTCTCCAGCAGTCCCGCAACCTGCAGAAGACTTACTCATAGCTTTGTTCAAAGGACTATCTTGTTGGCATCCTTCGCAGTCCTGTTTAGTGGTTGTTCACAGCTTTGTTCAAACGCTGATCTTGCTTCGGGCATCCTCTGCAGTGCTGTACAATGATTGTGTGTAGCCTTGTCAAAAACAGTGATCTTGTTCTGGACATCCTTTGCCTTGCTGATCAGCACACAATGGGATGACATTTGCATTGTGTGACTGGCAATGCGCTGACGTGGTGCAGCCAGTTCATGCCTAGTTGTGTACTCTGCCAATGGCCGCACCTGATTTCCCTGCTGGATACCTGATTTCCCAAAACGACAATGTGACTATACATGAAGTTGGGCATTTGCTGGAGCTCTTCACCTGTTGGCTAACAGTGAGCTGTTTGCTTGCTAGGAACGGCTTACCTGATGGCTCTGTAAATGAGGACAGCCGGGTCCATCAATCAGCAAACAGCGCAGGTAGTTCGTGAAAAGTGGGGCATGCTGCCAGGGGCAATACATTGCCTTGGGCTTGGTAGATTGGCAGACAGTGCCAACAGTCCATGACAAATTGGGTACTCTGCTGATGGTGGTACCTGATTGCCAAATCCAGCAAACATTGTGTCCACTTATGTCAAATTGGGTGTTGTGCCAGGGGCCATACCTGATTCCCTAGGTTAGCAAACAGTGCCGGGGCAGATGCTGCACAGCCCACCAGCAGGTCCACAACTGCTGTCAGGTATGTGCTGTCCTCTTTGTCACCAGCTTCTTCAGCAGCTACTTCCAACAGCCCTTGCAGGTGGTCGGGGGCGATCAGGTTGGGGCTGAGCCTCGCACACACACACCTGCAACAGGCACGGCTTGACAGATCTGTAGCAACGGTTCTTGCTTTTCTGCCACATGTTGTTGCTGATTGCTTGTCGACGTGACTGATGAGCACATGAAAATGTTGTTTACTGTCAACATAATGCTTGTCAGAATGGCATGATCATGATTACTAGTATTGATATCTGTATTACTGATCTGAGTATCAACATTGGCATGGGTCGGAATCTCAAGTCTATACATCATCATGCATTTCAGCTGCAAATACAATGCAAGGCCACACTGCTGCAGACATCAATGACAAGCAGGCATATGAAACAAAGTCCTCACGGCTGTCAAATGAAGGGGCATTAGTCAGCACACAATCTCATGCCACATACTTAGCAAATTCCCCTACAAAGCCTTTGGACCCAATTCGCTGCACCGTGTCTTTTGCCACCTTTGTTGCAGCCTCAGGGTCTGTTCCAGGGGCACACAGTATGGCCAATCCCTTGAAGATGTGGCCATCACGCATCTCATGGATCTTCTGCAGGGCTTCATCAGCGCGAGCAGAGTCTGGGAAGGCAGCAGCAACACGCCGCATGGCTTGACCTACTCTTGCATCGTGACCAGTGGCAAAAGGGGACCCAGACGGCGACTTGTCCGCTGCAGTGTAAGACCAGCTGTCAATCAGCTATGTATGCAATGTAAGACTCAGCAGCTTTGCAGTTCTGATCTTGTGGTGTTGATGGTTACCTCTGTGTGAGAAGCAAGGGTGCAGTGCAGTGTTGGCATAGCATAAGGGCAGCGCTGAAGAGCAGCAGTGTATATAGCCTTGCTGTATTTGGGAGGAAATGCTCAACATCTTGTCCTGAGACGTGTATCTTACTAACGCTCTGCATTAACTATGCAACAGGGGTTGCACAAGATGCAAGACGTCCTGTCATTGTCAGCACTGTTCTCTGGATATGGCAATCATACAACAATGGGTGGCATGCAGATTGCCCAGTCTGATTCAGGCCACATCAACATGCATAGTCTTTGGAATGCTGACTGCCAAAGCAGGCTTTCAACACCGGGAGCTGTCCATGGCTCTACATACCTGATCTAGGGCAGAAGACACGTAAATCTGTGAATAAACACAAGTGCCAAGCTCAGGTCTTGCTGTAATTGTGCAAAATAGCGTTGAATGCATTGACTCATTCAACTTCTTTTGACTCCCCTGACAGGTCCCAAAGTCAGGAACAAAGTAAATTGGTTGATTAACTGTTTATTTTACTGATCAAGTGCTTGATCAATTGCTCAATCCATTGGTCGGTTGATTGATGGATAGTGTACCTCTGACAGTGAGGAAGCTGTGCACATCCTGCTGCTGCCTCGCTTTGGCCCTGAGCACTGCCAGCACAGCACTGCGCTCCTGCTCACCACAGTTCATGAAGACAACAGCCCAATGGCCAGCAGCCGCCTTGGACTCCAACCTTGCCTGAAACAATCCATTGCGCAGCACCGTATCCAGGATGTAGCTGAAGAGCTCTGGGTCGCGTGTTGCTGCTGTCAAGAGGCGCCCGGGAATCCAGATTGCTCTCTCCTCGTCTGGAGTCATGACGTCTTGAGATCTGTTGCAGTAGGCCCTGCATAGCATAGCATGTAGCACGGCACAGCACAGCACAGCGTAGCGTAGCACAGCACAGCATAGCATAGCATAGCATAGCATAGCATAGCATAGCATAGCATGGCATGGCATAGCATAGCATAGCATAGCATAGCATAGCATAGCATAGCATAGCATAGCATAGCATAGCGCAGCGCAGCATAGCATAGCATGGCATGGCATAGCATAGCATAGCATAGCATAGCATGGCATACAGCATTGGGTAGCACAGCATAGTCATGTGGCCATCAGGATGTCTCACTGGAACACCCGGCAGCCTGGAATGACTGCTGCAAGCTGAAAGGATGCTCTGTGGATTAGCTCTGGCAGCATGACATCTAATGTTGTTGCAAGTGCCAGACAAATGCCCACCACATGATGCAATCATGCTCAATCAGGCAATCATAGGGTTCAAGCAGTTCGGCAGCAGTGACCTTGCTAGCAGCACGGTCAGGAAATGTGCTCAGCAGGTACGGTGCAATTTAGCAACAAAGACTGCACCGTTCCTGCTAAGCATATTGCCTGACCATACTGCTAGCAAGGTCACTGCTGCCAAACTGCTTAACAATAATGATAATAATAATGATGATAATAATAAATAGTAACAACGCTTTCCAGCTGGTGATGAGCTAGGTATGTGTGGGATATGTCTCGTCTTTCCAAAGCAGTCTGTCTTGCGCAACTCTATAATTGCTTGAACCCTCTGAAAGCCTAATTGATCATGATTGCATCATGTGGTGGGCATTTGTCTGGCACTTGCAACAACATTAGACGTCGTTCTGCCAAATTACTGCAAATCACAGCACGTAATGCGTATATTGCTTGTCCATTCAGGGTTACTGAGAGTGCAAAAGTTGTGGGTTGTACAAACCTGAAGACAGCTGCTAGCTGGAGAGCAGCCTCCTTCCTGACAGCCAGCTTCTTGTCCCTCAAGCGCGCGCTCACGGCCTCCAATGCTTGCAGCGTAACGGCCTGCATAAAAATGATAATCCTAATAATAACAATATTAATAAAAACAACAATACTAATAACAATAACAATAATAATAATAATAATAATAATAATAATTACATCGCTTTCCAGCTCATGATGAGCTAGGTGCGTGTGGGACAAGTCTTGTCTCTCCAAACCAACGGCCTGCATGACACTCAGGTAAATTCTTGCTTGGTTACTTCCTGTGTAGCTCACGTACATATGCACACTCCAAGGTAGAGTCAGGCGACAGAGCAATGATGCTTTGCTAGGTATGTTGGCTCTCCCTGAAAGTCGTTTAGATGAGTGCGCCTTGAGAGCAGGCTTAGCAGGCAAGGCAGCAGGGCATGTGAGGCTTTAAAGCCTGAGCCCTAATTTCTTGTAGTGCATAGAAGTTCGTGTGACAGCATCACGCCCCCACTTTTACTTATTGTTTTTTGAAAGCTCTCCACACACTGGGCAACCCACTTTACAGCATTTGCAGCAAAAGACAGACCTCTCCTATCAAGGGATAACAACATCTCAGCAACTTATCGCGCATGCATTGACAGAGCCCTTTAGCCAGCAACTCATGCATCTGTCCAGCAGGATGCTGCTGAATTGTCATGCATCAACAGAGCAGCTCTAGTGCTGATTCACAGCAGCAACCAGATGCATGCAGTACCAGTCAGATCTCAGCAAGCATGCCGCCTGTGTTTTGAGCAAACCACTGATGTTGTACACCTCAGTGCAGAAGCAAAATTGGGCCAACTTTGATTCACCTCCTGTCTGAGTTTGGTACTGGGGCTCACCTCAGGAAAAGCCATAGCTGCTTCACAGATGGCAATGATTGCACGTGACCGCACCTTGTCTTCAAAGTCCTGCAGACGCTCCAGCACCGCTTCCAACACCTGCACCACAAGGGTGCAAATATTGTACTCACTCAATCAATCAATCAATCAATCAATCAATCAATCAATCAATCAATCAATCAATCAATCAATCAATCAATCAAACAAATCGACCAATTTACATTTCTTGTCTTTAGGACTCATCAGGGGAGTCAACAGACATCATTTGGGAACAACATACACTAGGTATTGGCATTGAACACACTGCACCTATTCAAGGTCCTAAGCAGCACAGACAGAACTTGTTGTGTGATGAGGACTGCTAGTGATTCTTCTTGGAGTCGTGTGTGTCTGAGGCAGTGGAGTGAGCCCTCAACAAAACAGAAATGCGCTGTTGTGAGCAATGCACTGCAATGTCAAGCAGCAGAGATGCCTATGATGTCATGCCACATCACAGCAGGGCAGAATAGCTGCAGAAGCATGGGACAGCAGTATAGAACATGAAAACCAAGCCTCAGAACCACACTGACTGGAGCAATATTGCCCTCCCATACTTTAGACAATTTGGTCGATAGCAAAGCTAGTTTTGGCCAAGGAGAGGGAAGCAACATGGTGTTGAGTTGTCATGTCAGGGGGGTTGGTGGGGGGTTCCAGGCATTTGGAAGGGGGGAAGTTCCCGAGGGGGGGGGGAATCCAGGCACACTCACCTTGGCAGAGGATGCTTGTGAGCAGCTACCCAACATCTTCTTGCTGTAATGGATGACGCGCAGTCTGACTTCGATCTGCACTCAAGACAATGGTGATTATCACCTTAAACACCTGAAGTGATGAGGCAAGTGTCAAATGCTGATGAAGTACAATGTATCAATGCGGCGCAGCACATACCACCGGACAGCATCATTCAGCATGCATGCTAACAAGCCTGACTTATGACATAGAGACATAAGTGCCTGCACACACAGCACAGCCCAGTCTCCAAACATGAACAAGGTTGCAGCAAGGACGCAAACAGACTTTCCCTCCCACCTTCTGGTTTTGTAGTTATTCAACATACTGCTGTCCTTGGAATCTATGTTCACGGTATGGTTCCAGCGCAGGTTTAGGGCACATCACACAATCCTGACATAGCAGGGCAATGCTAAGTTATATTGTTCTCTGGCATCCTTCAGACAAGACTTATCCTGCACGTATCTAGCTCATCATGAGCTGGAAAGCAAATTTATTATTACTATTATTGTTATTATTATTATTGTTATTACTATTACCAGTATTATTATTATTATTATTATTGTCGTCATTATCGTTATCATTATCGTTATTATTATGAATATTATTATCATTAGTATTATCCTTCCAATGAAGAAGATTTCACCTTCTGGTCCTTGCAGCGGCGCAGGAACTCCTCAAAGAGGTAGCTGTACTCCTGGTCCATGTCACAGCCAGGCATGGTGAACAGCTTGCCCAGCACATCTATGGCGTCCAGCCTTTTGGCTTCCACCTCGACTTGCAGCTCATGGATGAGCAGAGGCAACACGGGCAGCAGCGTCTGAGGACAGGCCAGGTGGATCTGCCAGAGACAGCAGCATTTTGCATCAGGTACAGTCAGCAGGTACGCAAGACAGACGTCTTGCCCAGTGTGAAAGTCGGCTTGCCACTGTTATGACTCACTGCACTCACTGCAGAGACACTGGCAAGAGAGGACTCTTGCTGGACTCAATGGTGCATTTGCGCACTTGAGATGCTGCAGCAAGCTTTGGTGCTTGAAGCAACCCAGGTAAAAAAGCTTGCAGACCTGCTGCTGCCAGTCATCTGCCACAGTAGCAGGCTTACTCCCATGGCAGAAGCATGTCAGGGTGTGACACAATCCTCAACAGCTGTACCTCCCTCAGGAGGCAAAACAAGCGTTCCATAAGAAACTGGCTTGCTTGGATGCTGCTCTGAGTTGAGATGCATGCATTTTGATACAAATTCTGCTCAGTTGGCTGGTTATGGGTGGCAGAGAGACCTGGTAGATGAGGTTTGGGTAGTCCTCCTCCTGCAGGCTGCTGTCGGTCCCATGACCTAGGATGATGTTGTTCAGAAACCTCTGCAGGTAGCGCTGCAGCCTGTCCTCAGCCCGATGCAGCAGTTGCTGAGCTAACCTGCACCGTAGGCCTTTTACTGTCATCATATGTGCCAGAATTGGGTGGTCATTGGGTGGTCATAGATGGTATTTAACTTGTTCCAAAGTTACGTGACACAACAGAAATACAAACCCAATGGCAGCAAGGCAGCATGAGTTGGCAAGTTCATGGTTGAGTCAACACAGCATAGCAGGGTATAGCATAGCGCAGCACAGCATGGCATGAAACAGCACGTGACAGTGCATCAAAGCAGCAGATCTGGGGTTCAGTGTGCGGCCCATCATTGCACATGCATAAAGTGCATGTGATTTTCCCCCCTTTTTTGCTTTTGCTTTTTTCCACGTGTTCTTTCCCCATGTGTCTTGTTTTTATGTGTACAAACACATCTTGATGCAGCATGCAGAGCAGGGGGGTTGTGACCTGTATGCCTGTGGCTGCTCATCCATGTTGGGAGAGGTCACGCACTCCAGAATGACATCAAGCAGCGGCTGAGACACATCATCAGCTTCCTCAATCATGCTTGCCATAATCTGCAGCAAGAAAGGAAAAATGAACTAAAGGAACTACTCCTTTTGACGTCAATCTAATGACAAGCCAGTTGTTATACTGGGCTGCCCAGAGCAAGAAAGAACCAGTTATGTGGGTTGCATGCAAGCAGGAGTTGTGTGGTGGCTGAGATCACTGTGGGCCATGGCTTTTTGATACATACTGCCTCCATGCAGAAAGTGGCGGCCTATGACTCGTAATAAATAGTGCAGTGTAAGCAATCAGGTCAAGTGTGTGTGTGTGTGGGCTTTCTCACCTCCAGCATAGCAGGCTCTACAGACTCATGGTTGGCACCACTGCAGACGCAAATAGGTTGAGATCACAGCCTACTTGTATGCGAGTCATTGGATGTGAGAATAGCAGAATGGTCTAGACGCAGCTTTATGCAGTCATTGAATCTCAACTGAGCAAGGACAAAGGATTGACTTGACACCGAGAACAAGGATCTGCAGGTAATGATGTTCTGTCTGTCAACACAAGCCTAGTAAACAGATCATTGACAAGTGCTCAAGGGTGAACTTTGAAGCCCTTACTTCACGGTGCCCAGCATAACCTTGAACAGATCACAGACCATTTCATCATTGTCGAAATCAAGCATGAGCAAACAGCATTTGATCTGCAGTCACAAAACCAAGAGCCTCTCTTTTGTATCTTGCTGAGCGTTGCGTGAAAATGTAGCTGAACAAATCACCACGCACCTGACTGATGTTGTCTAGCACAGATAAGGTGAGCTGATACGATGGGGATGATGGGTTTTCAAGCCTTCGAAACACCCACATAAAAAGCCCAAAGACATCCTGCAAACCCACAGTGTGTCTCAGCCATTTTGCTGGCATGAGAGCTTGGCTCAGTTGCTGTAACGTATTGTGAATTTGAAGCAAGAAGTGATGTGGATTTATAACCTGTAGCTGTGTGGTGCTGTACGGTGAGTCTGGGGCGTGAATTTTGAGAATGTGGCTGAGGCAGTATGCTGCACACACTCTGACGTCCTGCAATTAAGAGAACTGCATCATCATGCCAATCTTGGCAAAGCTGGCAAAACAGCTGCTGGACTTTGTTTTTGGCAGTTGCAGGGTTGTCAGCAAGCAGCACTTGCTTTGTCTTTGTGGTCCAAAACTGTCTTTTGCACAATGGCCTTGGCAACGCCCTTGGACGCCAATTTAGCGCCAGCATCTGTTTGAGATGTTTTGTCAAGCACCTCCCCAGCTTGCTGCAGGCCATGCAAACAAAAGTTTTAAACGCAGGGCCACATGTCACAGACAGGTGTTGTTCAGTCTCTTGTATACCTTCAGCAGCTTGATCAGCGTATCCTTGGACTTGCAAGCCAGGAGCTTCTTGCCGACGTCGCCCAAATCGTTGCTTTGCTCGTCATCCTCGAAGTCATACGCCGTTGCCATGCTACCACCCTGCAAGTCTGGGCTGATCAACAGCTTAGAGCGTCAAAAGCAGCAGCGGGCGATGGCAGCGCCGGATGTTCTGCTACACGGCACAGCTGGGCTGTTGTCATCTTGTGCATCAGAAGGTCACCGCAGCATGGCGCTCGCGGTGACTTGCATGCTTTGCTCATGCTGTGCCCAACGACAAATTGTAACCTATCGACGTTTTGTCTACCTGACAGACCTGGAGCGTGCCACTGCAACGCTGATAGTCAGCTGACCAAAGTGCTCTGACCCAATACGCTAGCAACTGTGAACGGCTGCATCCACAGATTGAGCACTGCGTGAACAGTCCTCTGAAGCCATGCCGTCAGCATCAGGATGGCGATCAACGCTTGCGTTCATTGCGATATTGTGTTGGGCGCAGCCCTTGCATGGGCTCAATAACGGTTTGTCCATCCAGCCGCACATGGGGTACAATACGTGGAATTGCTTCTACGGCTCCAGTACGTACAAAGACACGCAACAGGAGAATGCCTTGATCAGCATATGGTTGCTGACTCCACAATCTCTTGTGCAGTAAGCGAAGACATTATCAAGTCAACCGCTGATATCATGGTGGACTCTGGATTGAAGAAAGCAGGCTATGAGTATCTAGTGATTGATGGTAAGCACACCAACTTTAGCTAGGATGAAGTATTTGTGTGAGCAATACTCATTTCTCAAATGCAATACATAAGCGGCAAGTATGCCAATTTGCATTCTGCTGTGTGCTTCAGATGGGTGGTCAGAACTGAATAGAGGTAATGACGGAAAGATTGTGGCAGACCCAACCAAGTTTCCCTCAGGCATCAAGCATGTGTCAGATTACATTCACTCTAAAGGCAAGCATTGCTTCCTGCTGCCAGGTGTAGAGCAGATAGACTGAAGATGTGCAACGTACTGCATGGTGACATGTGTGTCTTTGCTTTGAATTGTACCTGACAAGCGCTGGCATGTGCAGCCTACAGAACAGGTACAAACAGTGCGTGTGCCATCTCTCATTTCAAGCCACGGTACCTAAGTGAACAAACAGCAATGCCTTTCTGCTTGCATAACCAGCACTTCCTCGTGGCTCAGAGGCAATTTGAGGTTGCCTGCAGGACTCATGTATGGCATGTACAGCGATGCTGGTCCCAAGACCTGCCTAGGACTTCCAGGCAGCAGGGGCAATGAGGAGCTAGATGCACAATACTTTGCAGACCTGGGGGTTGATTTCCTCAAGTACGACAACTGTGCAGCCGGCCCTGAGGATTGGATAGTGGACAGATATGTTGCCATGAGGGATGCGCTCAACGATACAGGGCGGCCCATTCTGTACAGCATGTGCAACTGGGGGGTTGGGGACTCATGGCTTTGGGGTCCCAAGGTGACTTCCACTTTCCAGCAGCAACATGCTCACATTGGTCATCTTGTCCATGAATATAAAGATTCAACAGCTGTGTATACATTAGACTTTCTGGTTTGCTCCTGTTCAATCCCATGAGTGTCCTGTTACAGATGAGACATTGTGCTTAGCATGTGCCCCTGCATAAGACTTGCAGATTAGCACCTTCACATTGATGCTACACACTGTTTGGGCTCCATGTCAACCTACACACAGGCAGACTGCCACGCAGGCTTTGGCCAGCCAAGTTGCATGGCAAGCACCAGGCAGAGCACCAGTATGACCTTGATGTCCAGAATTCTGGGCTGCCGCCTTAGGAGGCTCTCGTTATGATTGCTGAAAAGCGTAAACTTGTCTTTTCTTTTTCTTGATGTCCAGAGAGCAGCCTTGCTGAGCTTCTGCTGCTGACATGCTCAGTGATTTGGTGCATGCTGCTGTCCAGGTTGCAAACTCATGGAGGACGACAGGTGACATTGCAGCCTCCTGGGACAGTATGCTGAGGTGTCTGGACAACACTGTGGGCCTTTCAGAGTTTGCTGGGCCCGGTGCATGGAATGACCCTGATATGCTGGAGGTAACCCATACCTCTCAAGCTTTTGGGACAATACAGACAAGTCGCCCAAGTGCACTTTGATAGAAGCAAGCCTTTGGGAGGTGTTAGGTCGTTGCACGCAATGCAGTCTGTAAGGTCATATGGGCTGCAGTCAGGTGACATTCACAATGTGCATGAGGCTGTGATCTACAGACTGTCAGACAGCAGCTTGCAGCATTGAATACACCTTTGCTTACTGTGCTTACGGTCAATGTTACAGCCCTCTTACCAAATCATGACTTGTAAGATCATGATCCTGCACTTCAGCAATTCGTCTCAAGAGTCCAGCTAGGGATCCCCAGCTGGGGTGTTGAGCCCAGTCACTGGCTCCTAGCTGGCCACACTGCTTCACCATGATGAGCCATCATGACTCCTAGCAATGCAATCACCTTCACAAGCTGCAGCTAGAGGCTTTATTTATGTACATATGCAGGCTTTTGGTTTTGTACATATGCCGACTTTTAGTTATGTACATATGCAGGCCCAGAACAAGGAGTATGGGATGAGGTATACATGTTTGACTGCTGCAATCTGCAGGTAGGAAACCCTGGACTGACTGTGAACGAACAAAGGGCACACTTTGCCCTTTGGGCTCTGCTCAAGTCCCCTCTGTTCATTGGGGCAGACTTGCGCACCTTGAGCAGAGAAGCCAAGGAGATCCTGACTGCTCCTGAAGTCATTGCTGTGAACCAAGACCCCTTGGGGGTGGCTGGGGACCTGATCTGGAAGCAAGGGCCCCTTGAGGTGGGTCACTTGTGCTTCTTGGTTGATGCTTCTTGTGCTTCTTGGTTGGTGCTTCTTGGTTGACGCAGTATGCTATCAGATATGCTGGGGGTCGTTTGTTGCCATGTGTTGCCATGTCTTGTTGGTGCAAACAGCTATCAAGTTATGCTGGATGATAGTCATTGGTAAGGATCATGTTGTCTTTCGTCTAAAGCGTCAGAACAAGCTTTTAAAGCTACATTTGAGTTTGCATTGCAAAGCAAATAATCCTACACCAGGCTCATCACCTTGCAGTGTGCCAGTTGTGGCTCCAGTGTAGGTCTGCCTGTAGGCTTACAGGAGCAAGTGGACGAGCTCCTCAAAGTGTCCAGTGCTTTTCTTAGCAATGCAGTTGAAGTATGCAGTACAACTTGTGGGGCCTCTGTCAATTTGTGTCATGTTCTTAAGACTGGGTTTGGTTTCTCGTACAAGCAAGTTGTGTGTGTACCTTGCAGGTGTATGCAGGGCCTTTGCAAGGTGGTGGTAGGGCTGTTGCCCTCTTCAACAGACATGCAATAGGGACACAATATCCCATTAGCAACATCACTGTTGCCTGGAAGGATGTAGGCTTTGACTCAGATGTAGAAGCCACAGTCAGAGACCTGCACGCTGAGAAGGATTTGGGAACCTTTACAGAATCTTTCACTGGTGCTGTGGATATACATGATGCAAGGATGCTCAGGATCACACCTCACAAATCAACGGTGGATTATGAAAGTTGGCGGCCGTGGAGTAAGGAGAACAAAGCTCTGCATGCGTCTGTGCGCAGTTCACTGAGTAAGATGCCGACAGGCAACAAGCGGCGCATGGCAGTGACAAGTTGAGGTCTCATGAATTCTGCTAGGTTTGGTGAATTCTGCTAGGTTTGTTGCAACACAATTGTGACTGCCACCTCCATTGTGCTGCAACATTGGGTGGCTTGACTGATTGTGTAAAGATGAACTGTTATGTCCAACGTTGACCGCAGTGAGGGGAGTGTGGTACATGATGGCTTAACTGATTGTGTACTGTCCGTGGTAATGGGACTTGCCGTGCCATAGCATCAGACATATACTGACCATACCACCATGTGTTTTGTGTTACACGGCACCATGTGGCTGAAAGCAATGATATGGCGCTTGCTGTTCGCAGTTCTTGTCTTGGCGCTTGCCTGTCTGGCTACGCCCATCATCTCGGGGTGGCCAGAATTCACCGAAGGCCTCGATGAGAAGGTGGAAACTTCAACTTGGGAGTTGTGGGATGTGGTGGAGCGTGCTGCTGTCATTTGTAAGTAACCACCAGCGTTGCCGAGTTTGCGAATCACAATCATCGCCTTTAAAAAGCGCCTGCCTACCACGCTAGTGTCCCCAGGGCCTGTTCATCTTGCAGTCATCTGAAGTTTTGAGTGAATCGCAACCGCAACCCACAACTGGGTCATCATAAATCGGAGTCCTATGCATTGACTCACCAGTTTCATGCCACAGGGGGCACTTGGAAGCTGTCTCAGCAGCTCGTGAAACTGCTGACTTGGCTGGGAGTCTACGACACGTCAGGTACACCCTCAAGCTGTGTTGAGGATGTCGGTTCGTCGCCTTTTGCCAATGTTCTTAAATACCGCCTTGAATGCTCATAAGTCGACAACGACGCTGACTTCTACACTGTCCTTGCAGGTCCCCGCCCCGCCAGTGAGCAGACGCTGCACGAAGCCCTGCCCTTCCCAGCGCTGTGCATCTTCACTACAAGCGCGCTGCAAAGTCTGCTTCGGCATGATCCAGTGTACTTTGCTGGACTGCCAGCTGAAGCATTGGAGTACTTCACCTACAGCTGCATGCAGGATGCACTCCACCACCAAGGCAGAGACTCGGCCTACAGCCTCCCGGAGTCTGCCCTGAGCATCTTTGCTTCATCAGCATTGCAGCATTGTTGGAGAAGCACTGGCAGTCACCTAAGTACCGTGACCGTTGCAGCCTTGGACCTCTTTGAGGTAAGTCTGCTGCAGCAGTGTATAGAAGAGGAGCGGGTGTCATTTTTGCCCTACTCCAGCATCCTTCAGGTGGGTGTTGTTTCTTGTAAGACCGTCTCCACGCCTTGATCCCCTGGTTGCAGTTGCCGTGTTGCATCTGAGCGCAGACTCGAAGCTCACATTGTCACTTCAAGTATGTACACATGTCTGCTTCTCACTAAGCTTGCTCAGGCGCAATCTTGTTCAAACATGCACCAGCTGTGTGGTGAACAAGGTGCTTCAAATTTGATTTGCTGTGCAGGGTGAGAGATCCGGAGCATCCACTGCCAGCCCGCAGCCTGTCCCCTTGCGCTCCCAGTCTAGCCTGAGACGTGCTATGTCTGGGCTGGGCGCCTTCATCCCAGCCCTTCGTTCATCCTCCAGGCCAGTATTGACAGCTGTGCAGCCTCTGCAGCAGCCCATGTCAGACCCCAACTCCCACCTGACTAACCCCATCATTGGCCAGGGAGAGCTTGCTGGAGAGGGCTACACCCATTCTTCTTCTTCCATGGAGACTGGTGCTGGCAATGCCTCCCCAACTTCTTCTTCAGGGGTGAGGGGAGCATTTGAGAAGAAGACATCCTCTTTGGCGGAGGCCATTGAGGAGGAATCGTACCTGAGAAGGCTGCCAAGGAGGGGGCTGACAAGGTCTTCCTGGAGCAGAGCAACAAGCCCAAGGTATGACCCTATCCATGCATGTGATTCAATCCATGCTGTATGTGTCATTCTGGACCATTCCGCTTAATGTTTGTGTTCAAGCTTCTTTGAAAGCTGCTGTCTGCGTCATAGACATGTTACAAGACTGTTGCGTGCTGCACAGCATCACTTATGTGCTGCTTTGAGCTTCTTACATTGCTGAAACGCTGCCTGCCAAGTCACATTAGTGTAATGTAATCAGAAACTACAATACGACAATACACTGCAACATTGCGAATGCTGACTGTATCTGTGCAGGGGCTGAAGCGTATGTCCTCCTCCATCAAGGACTTCAGGATTAAGGCTTTCAGGAGCAGCAAGGATGTGGAATCGGTCAACCCTATTCAGGAGCAGGAAACCCCAACTCCTTCTGAGAAGAAGAAGATCAGCACCAAGGCCAAGAAGCTGGCTAGCCGCTTGGTGCCTGCTGCTCTTGGTAAGTCAAGCCTCCCTGACTGCTGGTATCTCCACAAGGTGATATGGCTTGTTTTAGGGGCTGTGATTGGGGTGCTTAAGGTGCTGCATGCAAACCATCATGGTATGGACAAGCAGGTTGATGATGCAATGCACACTCGCATTGTGGTGGTTTAGAAACTGCATTTTCCTGCATGCTTGCTTGCTGTGATTTTGATACAGGCCAACAGGAAGGCAAGTTGTGCATGTAGACCCTGGTTAGCATGCATTGCATGTAAATCCAGATTACTCTCTTGCCGTACACAATTGTGTGTACCTGGTTTGGATCTTACAAGAGTTGACTTACACTTAGTGTCCTAGACAACTGATTATTCTGATGTGCAGGTGGCTCCCCTAGGGCTAGGGTGTAGAGGGCCCCCTAAGTGACACCTGGCGGCTTGATCCTCCTAAAGGAGGGATCAGGTGACTGATCTTGGATTAGCTGTTCTTTTGATGATCTGCTGGAGTGGTGTGCCAGATTTTATGTTGTTCTGTTGTGTGGATGAGATAGACCAGTCCTGCTGGCACGTGTTATGATGTTTGTGTTGTTGATGAGATAGCTGGGACTGCCAGCATGTGTGATGTTGGGGTAGTTGAATTGGACATTCTGCGTTTTTTCTGGGGCTGCTTCAAGTGGCTTTCATATGGATTTGCATTTTGGTTGCTGAAAGGCGATGGTTTTTCTTTGGTTTTCTTTCTGTCCTGCTTTTGCGGTGACATGCTGTATTTTCTTGATCTTTCAACTTGAAAAACCAAAATAAGGTGAGCAGATGCCAAATTTGCCGTGAAGCACCTGCGAACATGTGTTGCTTTTTCTTGTATATGCTGTATATGTACATGTGTAGACATTGGCTGCTACAGACAATCTGACAACCTGAAAAGCAACTGTAAATCATTGTAACATACACAAGTCAGCTTTGTTCCCTATTGGCGACTGATTGTACAACATGTTGTTGCAACCTCTGTTACCAAGTCAGCATCCAATGACTGTTGCTACTGGTACAGTAGAGTCTAGCAAGCAGCATGCACAAATAGACTATCATCTTCAGCATGCATCACTTTGCATTTATACCTACGTTTTGCAATGTCATCTTGACCTCGCAGCAGCATGAGCTCAGATTCTTGAAGGGCCCCGCCCCGCCCCCGCAAGCAACTGTAACGCTCAGTTGACCTATCTTGTCCTGGCTATAAGCGCATAGCGCAACTGAACGGCAGTGCGCTAGTGGTATGTGCACTCGACGACTTCCCTCTCCGACGCTGTCTATTCAAGTGCTATGACATCGTCAGGACGTATGAGGTTGCATAATCGGCTGCTGGCAGCAGCGCTGTTGACCGCTTACATAGCTTGTATTGACGCTCTCAACAATGGCCTGGCAAGAACACCCCACATGGGATACAACACGTGGAATTGTTTTGCCGGAGACAGTAGGTGTCGTATGCAGCGCACAGCTGATCTAAGCACTGCTGATCAGATACAATTTCGACTGGAAGTATTGCTGCAGTCAACGAGAACATTATCAAGTCGACCGCCGATATCATGGTCAAGTCAGGATTGATCAAAGCAGGCTATGATTACTTGGTCATTGATGGTAGGGGCCTGATTTGACCTTGTATTGCTGTTGCCCTATCTGTGGGCACGCAATGAAGTCTGGCACTGAGCAGATGGATGGTCAGAGCTAGACAGAGGCAAGGATGGCAGGATCATTGCTAGCAAAACAAGGTTTCCGTCAGGCATACAGCATGTAGCAGATTATGTTCACTCTCAAGGTAACTAAACCTAGCGTATGATGCATATCACATCATGCAGCATCAGGTGTCGTGTGTGCATCCCATGTACATGAGCTGTGGCTGCTTCAGGCCTCAAGTACGGCATGTACAGCGATGCTGGCAGCAAGACCTGCCTAGGCCTTCCAGGCAGCAGGGGCAATGAAGAGCTAGATGCACAGTACTTTGCAGACCTAGGGGTTGACTTCCTCAAGTACGACAACTGTTATGCACCAGCTAGTGACTGGATAGTAGACAGGTACTCTGCCATGAGAGATGCCCTGAACAGGACAGGGCGGCCAATTTTGTTCAGCATGTGCAATTGGGGAGCAGGTGATCCCTGGAAATGGGCACAGAAGGTGATCACTGATTGCCTCAAGAGCTTGCTGCGGTCAGCAAAAGCTGTGTGCATTGCGCACTGATACTTCAAACGTTCATGTCTGTGTGCACCTTCAGTAGTTGCTTTGTGTTAGACAGGCTGTGCTTGCTCACAGCAGACTTGCACTTTCAGCAAAGCAAAGCATGTCACAAGGCCAAAACGATCTGATCTGCCTGCTTTAGAGCAAAGTAGCCTGCAAGCACCAATACAATGCTGCAAGAGCATCTGCTTTTCACCCTGCTTTGACAACAGTATCCATGCTGTGTGTAGGTTGGCAATTCATGGAGGACAACACAGGATATAGAGAACTCCTGGGATGGCATGTTGAGGTGTCTGGACAACACCATTGGTCTGTCAAGATATGCTGAGCCTGGGGCTTGGAATGACCCTGACATGCTGGAGGTAACCCATGTGTTGTGTTCTGTAATGCTGTATAATGCACCCATGCTCAGTCCAGGCAGGTTAAAGTGCTCAAGACATTGGCTTGCACCTGACAGCAAGGTGTTGGAAATGTTGTTTGTTGGAATGAGGTGAATGAATATCTGTGCTGACCGATCTGATCAGCAGTCATCAATCAGCTCTGGTCTGTGTGCACACACAGAAGTGATAAACACGTCTTCAGAACATACACAACATACATTGTGTAGACATACACTACAGATTTTAGGTGTCGCGCGCAGCCAGACAGTGCCCGTCGTGTCGCGTATGTCTCACAAAGCAAGCTGTATCACGCTGCAAACACATACTTGCATACTTTTGTGTCTCACAAAGCAAGCTGTATCACGCTGCAAACACATACTTGCATACTTTTGACTAGACAACACATTTGCAGGTGGGCAATTCTGGCTTGTTGGAGAATGAGCAGCGGAGCCACTTTGCCCTTTGGTGTCTGCTCAAGTCCCCCCTGTTCATCGGGGCAGACCTGCGCACGCTCAGCAAGAGCGCACTTGAGATCCTGACTGCCCGTGAGGTCATAGCTGTGAATCAAGATTCTCTGGGTGTGGCTGGAGATCTTATATGGAAGGAAGGGCCTATAGAGGTACTCTGCATCTGCCTTTATATTGGTTCTTTGCAGCAATAATTATGCTAAGGAGGGCTGCTGGTCCTAGATAAACTTGATTTTAGCCTTGCTTGCTGTATGTGTGAAGCGTCCTGGGCATGTGCATATCATTTTTTGCATTTCACAGCAGCAAAGCATGGCTGCTTGTATGCAGTTGTCACATTGACATTTCAGTTAGCACATTGAACGTGTGGAGGCGGCTCAGGCTACAGCTACAGCAGCAGCAGCAACAGCAGCAGTAGCAGCATGCGTACTTCAAGAACTGATTATGCTTTGCTGGCAGAGCATTACACCGCCCTTCTGACAGCCACATAGTTGTGCGAAAGATAGCAGGACTGACGTGCATTACTATAGGTACAAAGATATGTGCATGTGCCTCGATGCAAAACAGAGATAGAGCACGTCCCATGTCCAATATGTAGAGTTTCTATCAACATAATGCTCAGCCTACCTCAACATAAGCTGTCCAAAGCTTTGTTACTCTGTCGACGTGATGCGCAGTGTCTACCTCAGAACAAGATCTGCCCCTTTCCTTGATAGGATGGATCTCAGATGCACTGGCCCAAGGACACACTGATTTGCAGAGCTTGGAACAAGATCTGCACTTGAGTGCAGGTGTATGCTGGTCCATTGAAGGGCGGCTCAAGGGCAGTGGTCTTCTTCAACAGGCACAGCATCACCACCCAATACCCCATCAGCAATGTCACAGTCACATGGGAGCAGCTAGGGTACCCCTCAGATGCTCAGGCCACTGTGAGGGATTTGCATGCTGAGAAAGATGTTGGAGTGTTTGCCGAGGCATTTACAGCAGGTGTTGATATACACGATGCAGTGATGGTGAAAATCACTCCTCTGAAGAGTCAACCCAAGTATGAAGAGTGGCGGCCATGGCCTGAGAGACACACATCAAAGCCCAGCCCTGCAATCACTTCTGCTGCCTGATGTATTTGGGCAGCTCCACTTGATTTTGGCTGCTACGATATACCATTTTTGCAGTGCTGCATGAGCCTGCAGCTGCGTAACACACTTTTCTGTCTGACAACCATTCTCCTGCAGCGCAGGCAAGCACCCACCTGCTGCCTGGTACATGTACATGCTTTCAAACAGGCTCAACTTGTACCAGCTTGATGACAGCTTGTCATGGTGTGTGCTCGTCTTGTTTCCAGAAGAGTGCTGAACCATTAAGTATCCATGCATATACGCTTCACGCTCTGAGCAACTGCTTGATGTGCGGCACTGAGAACTTGCTACCTTGTATGCAAATCATGTCTGCACAAGGGTAAGTTGTCGATATTGTGCTGAATAAGGGTACCAATTGTCTGGTCTGCAGAGCATCACTGCACAATGCAAGTTGCTTTCTCTTGTAAGCACTTTTGTTGCGCACCCCTGGTGACAATCTGCAAACTTGCATGAGCACCAGTGTTGCATAGATGTGACTCAGTCTGCTGAAGAAGAAGAAGAAAAGGAAGAATACAAGTACGGTGACTGTACGGTGCAAGCTTTTGACGGTACGGTGTGACTGATGCAGCCAATTATTTGTTCCAGTCGAAGACACAAGTCGTTCCCTGGAAGTCTTTCTACTATCTGCAGAGCAGCCCGGGTGCGTCTGCAAATCGACAGCAACAGCGCTTGTTCCCTTAACCATAACTTTTGTCAGATCACAGTACCCAAGATGGACATTTTGAGCGTAAGCACCAAGGCTACTTGACTTCTTGGCTGGAGAAAATGTGCAAGCTTTGGCGTCCACCTGCACAGTACTGCGCATATGGTTTCGCCAGAGGGTCACGACAGTCACTATACCAACCGAAGGCAGCACAGCACTTCTGCCTAAACACTGGCCCAACCTGGTGCTGGCTATTCTGCCTATACCTACAGCTGTGCAGAATGGCAGCCGCGATTGGTTCGTTCCTGTCAGGGAGAACTGGAAACGTCACATGAGTCTCACTGCCATGAACACAGAGGGCATTGCCCTCCATACTGTTTTATGCAAGCCCAAGTTTCACTCCATGTCACCGTTGGTGCTACAACTTAGCAATCATGCTGTACAAAAGTTTGCGCAAGAGCATGGTTCCACTGCAATACACTTCAAGTTGCAGAGCTCACGGCTAGATGCCAAAACCATGCAATATCTGAACAGCCATAGGTGGCCTGTTTTGACAAGTGTGGACTTGATGGGGCAAGTGGATGATGACGCCATGCTGCATGTTGCAAACGGCTCTTGGGGGCATTGCGAATCTCTGTGTGTCCAGAGCGGACTAACAGAGAAAGGTGTGTGCTATTTAAGAGCTGGCAGTCTATCCAATATGCAAGATTTGAGTCTGTTAGAGCTGGACACGGCCGGCATCAAAGCTGTGGCATCTGGCTCATGGCCACATTTGACAAGGCTATCACTCAGCTACGCTACGCCTGATAGATTGGGTTTTGAGTCTTTGTCTTGTGCGCCATGGAAGCATCTGAATTCAATTGTACTTCTCTGCGTGCAGATTGATGCAGCAGCTGCTGCGCATTTGATTTTGGCAGATTGGCCTTTGCTGCAAGAGCTTGTAGTGACACACAAATATGTTCAAGAAGCAGCTTATGAGGTTCTAGGAGCTCAGAGTGTTAGGTATCAGCTTGACAGACTGGAGAAAGAACTCATGTTGCATCAGCTTCCTGTCAATGTCCATTTTCCAAGAAGGACAGATACTGCTTGGCCCCAGCTCAAGCACATCTCTGTCATTGCTGGAACCTCTTTTCTTAAAGCCAGAACAAAGACAACCTGTGGTCTGAATTGACAAGATTCGTACTTTCTGACATGTCACTGCAACTGCAATATTGCCGTGTTATTTAGTTGAGCCAGGATCATGGCCGGTCCCAATGCAAATTATACTCTGGGCAGGACGTCAATGGCGAATGTCGTTTAGTACGAATCTCAATTACAGTGGGGCCCATCCATTGATCAAGACATTTGCATTGCTGGAGATGGCATGGTACATTGCCATTAGATACCATGACAATCCAGTGACTCAGCCGCTGGCAGCATGATATTGCATCTTACGAGACCAAGTTTGAAAGCAAAAGCTTTAGACTTTATTCAAAATTCGGGGTAGCCTTTAAAGGCTAAGACAAGTATGCCCAGCAAGAAAGCTGCTGGCACAGTCAGCAGTCAGCGTCTGCGTCAGGGCCAAGGAAAGGGCCAAACTCTGGCAGTTTTTTCGGAGCTGGTCAGTAACCTGCTGTGTTGTGCATGTGCAAGTTATAACTTATAATTATATCACTGAAAAGAAGCTTGCCCTTAAGCCCTTAAGGGGCTTGCTGACGTGCAAGGAGCACTAAAGGGGCTTGCTGACTGAGCAGGCTCTCCTTCTGTCAAAAGAAAGCTTGTTCAGGCAGCACGCTGCCGCTTTACTGACAAACTTGGATACTACAAGTCAAAGCTGACTAGTTGTACCGAAGACCCAGGCTGTCACAGGCTATCCTTGTGTATGTCTTTCGCGTGCTGCACAGCTTGTTGTTACCTCTGATCTGTTATCAGAGTGAGAGCATGTGCTGATGTCTCCGTCACCTTGCTGCAACTTCGTCAATCTGCACCCGATTTTGCCAAACACACACTGTTATGGGGCGGGAGCTAAAAGTGTAATACCAAGCCAAGCTGAACCCAAAGCCATGCAGTCAATGCAGCCAAACCATGCCAGCCGACCTGCACAGGCACTTCTTACAAAACAGTTTGCTTCAAACACAACTTGATTTTGCTTCACTTGTGCGCATCGCACTTGTAGCAGGCTTGACGGCTTGCAAAATTATGTGCACTGCCAGTCTGGGCAATTCCCATTGCCAGAGTGGGCGACAGGCACTCCTATGGCCCCTTTTCCTCCACTGCCCCTGTAGTAATCCTTGTCATTCCCTTTGCCACCTATATTGCCATTTTTGCCTCCACCGCTGTAACCCCTGCCTCTGCTGCTGTAATCCCTTTCTGGTGCCTGGTCTGCATAGCACTCTATAGCACTCAACCCTAAATATCCATCACACACCCAGTCGCCTTGGCGCCAAGCCTGTCTAGATCTGCTGTAATCACTGCCGTAACCGCCTGCATGGCCCCTGTCACCTCTGTCATATCTGTCACCACCTGCAAAGACCACACTTCAGTGACATAGTGTGATCATCCACATATGCATCACAGGAGTCAAGGGTTCTCCAGTGTGGACGCAAGGTTCACAGCTCTTCTCTTGATACATTGAATCTTGGAGTGCGGAATGACAAAATTCAGTAGATAGCCTGGCTTGATACCTCGAGAGACAAGCATTGTGCAACACACCCAAGCTTGCCTGATCTGCAGTAGTCTCTGCCAAGGTCACATCCTCTTTACCTGTCTGTGTCATGTCTGCCATAGGACCTGCTGCAACTCCTGCTGAATCTTCTGCAGCGCCTTGGACTTCTGGACCTGGATCTTGACCTTCATTGGGAGGATTGAGACTTCTGACCAGCGCAAGGTGTCCTAGGCATGTGCATGCAATTGTTGCATGCCAAAGCAGCAAGACATGGATGCTTGTATGCGCTTGTCACATTGAACTTACACACGACACATTGAATGTCAAGCTGAGGCAGCAGGAGTGGCAGCGGCAGCAGTCGCAGCAGCGGCAGCAGCAGCAGCGGCAGCAGCGGCAGCAGCAGCAGCAGCAGTGGCAGCAACAGCAGCAGCATCGTGCTTTGCTAGCAGAGCAATGTTCCGTCCTTTGTGCAGCGTCAGTGGACCAGGGAGCATAAATGGCAATAGTCTAAAGGCATGCAAGATGTGCTCTTTCAACTAAATGAATGTGGACTCTGTCCAATGTCCAGCGCTTTGTTGTATCTATCACCATCATGCCTGATGCCTACCTCCTGTCTACGTCATACTCAGAGCGTATCTCAGAATAGGATCTGCACATGAGTGCAAGTGTATGCTGCGCCATTGAAAGGCGGTTCAAGAGCGGTGGTCCTGTTCAACAGGCACAGCATCATCACCTAGTACCCCATCAACGTTGTTAACAATGTCACAGTCACTTGAGGGCAGCTAGGGTACCCCTCAGATGCTCAGGCCACTGTGAGAGATTGCATGCAGAGAAAGATGTTGGAGTGTTTGCTGAGGCGTTTACAGCTGGTGTTGATATACATGACGCAGTGATGGTGAAGATCACTCCGTTGAAGAGTCAACAGAAGTCTGAAGAGTGGCCGCCGTGGCCTGAGAGACACAATGCAGCCTAGCCCGGCAATCACTTCTGTTGCCTGATGTAGTTGGGCAGCTACTTCAGATTTTGGCTGCCATGATGTACCTTCCTTGCAGCGCTACATGAGCCTGCGTAGCACACATTCCTATCTGACAGGCGTTCTCTTGTAACATAGGCAGGCAGACACCTGCTGCCTGGTGCATGTACAGGAACTCAAAGAGGCTCTACTTGTACAAGCTTGCTGGCGATCTGTCACCATTTGTGCTCCTCTTGTGTCCAGAAGAGTGCTGAACAACAAAGTACATGTAGCATGTATGCTGCATGCTCTTGGCAATCGCTTGATGTGCAGCACTGGTGGGAATTTGCTCATTTGTATGGGAACCCTATCTGCATAAGGGTGATTATGCACGTGCTGAACAAGGGTGCCAATTCTCAGAGCAGTACTGCACAATGCAACTTGCTTTCTCGTGTGAGCACTGTTGTTGTGCATCCTAGTGACAACCTGCACACTTGTATCAGCACCAGTGTTGCAAACATGTTATTGAGGCGATAGGGCAAGTATATGGTCAGTCAGACACACACATATATATATATATGTATATATGTGTCTGCTGAAGAAGCAGAGCATTATGAGTAAGGTGACTGTATTTCAGGCGATCTGCTACCAAAATCTGGCCAGTCAGAACTGCCAGTCGAAGAGACAAAAAGTCGTATCTTGGAAGTCTTTCTGGTATCTGCAGAGCAGCCCGGGTGCGTCTGCAACTCGTCAGCAAGTGCGCTTGTTCCGCAACCACATCTTTTGTCAGCTCGCAGTGCCCAAGATGGAAATTTTGAGCGTGATGACTGAAGCACCAAGGCTACTTGACTTCTTAGCTGGGGAACCTGTGCAAGCTTCGACGTCCACTTGCACAGTACTGCGCATCTGGTTTCGCCAGAGGGTCACCACTGTCACTCTACCTACCGCAGGCAGCACAGCAGTTCTGCAACCTGACCACTGGCCCAACCTGGTGCTGGCTATTGTGCCTATACCTACAGCTGTGCATAATTGCAGCCGGGATTGGTTCGGTCCTCTCAGGGAGAACTGGAAACGGCACATGATTCTTACTGCCTTGAATACACAAAACAGTGCCCATACTGTTTTATGCAAGCCCAAGTTTCGCTCCTTGTCACCCTTGGCGCTACAACCAAGCAGTCATGCTGTACAAAAGTTTGCGCAACAGCATGGCTCCACCGCAACACACTTCAAGTTGCAGAGCTCATGGATAGATGCCAAAACTGTGCAAGACCTGACCAGCCATAGCTGGCCTGCTCTGACATTTGTTGACTTGGTAGGGCAAGTGGATGATGACGCCATGCTGCATGCTGCCAATGGCTCTTGGGGGCATTGCAAAACTCTGAGAGTCCATGGCAGACTAAAACAGAAAGGTGTGTGCTATTTGAAAGCTGGCAGCCTGTCCAATCTTAGACAGCTGAGTCTTTTTGAGCTGGATAAGGCCGGCGTCAAAGCTGTGACAACTGGCTCATGGCCACATTTAACAAGGCTGGACCTCAGCTATGCTACACCTGATAGGCTGGGTTTTGAATCTTTGTCTTGCGCACCATGGAAGCATTTGAAGACTGTTGTACTGGTCTGTGTGCGGATTGATGTAGCAGATGCTACTCATCTGATTTTGGCAGATTGGCCTGTGCTGCAAAACCTTGCAGTCACATACAAGTATGCTCAAGAAGCAGCTTATGACGTTTTGGGGGTTCAGGATGTTAGGTACGAGCTTGACAGACTAGAGACACAAATCATGTTATACTAGCGAGATGGGACTTACTATTTTCCAAGAAGGAGCAACACTGCTTGGCCAGAGCTCAAGCAACTTACTGTCACCATTGAAAGCCCAGATTACAAAGACATGCTGTGGTCTGAAGTTAATGGACAAGAGTTGTGATGTCCGATATGCCGCTGCAATTACAGCAGTGACATTTTCCTGAGCTATTCTATCGCATCGCAATGACTAGTTAGGACCAATCTCATCTACCGGTATTTGGGAACTGTGTAGCATGGAGGTGTACCACTTAAGCAAGCAAAGGAAACGGCATCTTGGCAGGCTTTTGCTATGACCAGGGAATGTACGCAAGCTGTGTGTGGTGTTGCAAACAGTATGCCTGTATGCATTTTGAGACCGCAGTTGGCAAGATCAGAACCTCTCACAGCTTCTTTGATTGTCGGATCCGACTCCAAATCTGGAGCGTGTGTGTCATCTTGCTGCAGCCCAGCTGTGTGTTTGCAATCAAGTTTTGTTGTTACGGGGCAGGAGCTAAAGGTCTCACGGCAGCGTGTCCAGTTGCATGTTTCTTGCGTATTCTGGATGTGTGTGACCCATTTTGAGAGATAGTCAATGGCTGCACTGAGTAAAACAAACAGGCATTCAACTCTGTCTGTCAACATACGTATACACAATATGGACCACACAACATACGGTAAGCAGTGCACATATAGATGCATCACAAATTCTCGGGACGTTTAATGAAATAAGCGAATATTTCGATGGTCCTCTTCTTACAGTGCTGGCCTTGTCGTTGAAGCCTTTTGCTGCCAGACACCCAACACTTACGGCGCAATCTTTCAGGTTTAGATGATTAAGTCAAGGGGTAGCAACTGCCACTGCAACCTGCTGCAAGTCTGTCACACCACTCCATGCCTTTCCAAAGCCAATCTGCCTTAAGCCTGAGCTGAGGCCAAACCCTAATGCAAATGAACCAGGCCCGAGCAGCCAGCCAGCACATCCAACACCAAACCCTAGGCAAGGACACCAGCACCATACTGCCAGGCCAAGCTGAACCCAAAGCCATGCAGTTAATGCAGCCAAACCATGCCAGCCAACCTGCACAGGCACTTCTTACAAAACAGTTTGCATCAAACACAACTTGGTCTTGCTTCACTTGGGCGCATTGCACTTGTAGCAGGCTTGACGGCTTGCAAAATTATGTGCACTGCAGTCTGGGCAATTCCAGTCGCCAGGCTTGAAGGCAGGCGCGCCTCCGCCCCCTCCCCCTCCGCCACCACTATCGTAACCCCTGTCATCCCCTCTGCCACCCCTGTCGCCATAACCACCTCCACCGCCACCGCCTCCGCCACCGTAACCCCTGTCTCTGCTGCTGTAACCCCTTTCTGGTGCCTTGTCTGACCCGCATGCGTAGCATCTGCCTCTGCTGGCAAAGTTGTGAGCTCGACATCTATCACACTCCCAATCGCCTTGGCGCCAAGCCTGTCTAGATCTGCTGTCACCCCCGCCGTAACCACCCCTGTCACCACCCCCATATCTGTCACCACCTGCAAAGGCCCAGATCTGTCAGACTTGCTGATAGGAAACTACAGACATAGTGTGATCCCCATACACACACACACACACACACACACACACACGCACGCACGCACGCACACGCGCACGCACGCACATACAATACATACACACACACACACATACATACATACATACACACACATGCATACATACCAATCACAGGGGTTGAGGGCCAACAATCTTTCTGCAATTGAAAGCAATGTTCCACAGTGCTTTTCTTGGTGCACTATATCTAGGAATGTGAAGCAGAACATGACTCAGCAGACAGCCTGGCTTGAGAGCCAGACACAAGCATTTGCAAGGATACGAATTGAAGACTTGCCTGATCTGCCGTAGTCTCTGCCAGAATCGCGTCCTCTATACCTGTCTCTGTCGTTTCTGCCATGAGACCTGCTGCGGCTTCTGCTGTAGCTTCTGCGGCGCCGTGGACTTCTGGACCTGGATCTTGACCTTGATCGAGAGGACTTAGACCTGCGACCAAGACAACCCTCAGATTTGAGAGCATGGTTTTGCACTTTTTGGCATGCTGGTGAAGGTGCTGCAGTGCATGGAAACTTTGTCCTCCTCTTGAGCTCTTGACATTTCACATGATGGGCACAGGCAAGGTTGATGAGACTGTGTCTGTGCCAGGTATGCGAATTTGGTGACTACCTCTGTGCTGACTTGCACGGCGACAAGCCAACAGCTCTGCACAGATGCCAGGTAAGAACATGCGAACATGCTGCCTGGAACTACACGCTTGCCTTCGGGCCTTGCGCACCGATTATGCGGCACGCACTGCAAGCTGAAGTGTGATCGCAAAGACGTTATCTGGTTCTACCTGCTACGGCTGGAAGCACTTCGACTTCTGCTGGCGCTTCTGCTCATGCTTCTACTGCGGTCTGAAACAGGTGAACGCTTTTTTGGAGATGGAGAGCGGTCATCCTTGCCGCGTGGGGACACATCTCTTTTGCCATTTGCCACTTCAGGCTCCGGGCTCGACATGTTGACGTTCTGTCTTAGACACAGATTATGCTCGTACTGATCAGTTGCGGAACATATAAGTCTGGCGATGATTTACGTTTCCGTGCTTGAGCTTGAAAAGGGTACGCGCCCTGTATCACGCCGCAGGCAACGTTGCATGGTTGATGATTATAGCTTAGTTAAAGAAGAAGTATGCTCCAATTGTCTTGAGTCAGCTATGACTCACAATTAGCCGCTGCCAGGTCATTGCCCCACATGCTCCGGGAAAACTTAACACTGCCGCTTGCAGCTATACTACGACAACTATTTCGGCACAAATCGCGATCTGCATTGTGAAGCCAGTGATAATATCCTGAAAGGCCCGTTGCGAGACTGGCGTATCGATACGCAGCACGATGAAGGGCGCGCATAACACTCAGCTGAGCGTGCAGACTGCTGAGCGTGCAGTGTTTGGAGCAAGCTTTGCCCCTTTGCCTCGCCTTACAAGTGTTTTTGGTGCGTGCGAGTTGGCATGCAAACGCGCCAGTGCGTATTTAGTAGGCTTGACGGCTTTTTGTCTTGCAGGACGTCCCTTGCATGCAAGTCAGTCGAGGGCAAGTGTTGCCCGAAGAAATGCCTCAAAATTCTCTAGCCGAAGCACGCACATATGTCGCGCTCAAATAGAGGTGCATTTGAGTTCATGAGCTCATGAGTTGTCGATATTGAAAGAACATCATCTACACTGCATGGCATGGGAACCAAGATATACCTTTTTTGCATATCAGCTTGACAGTGTCCTTGTTGGTTTGCAGACTGCTGTCGAGGAAGTTCACCGTGGCGCAGAAGCTATTGCTGAAAACTACAGGCACTCTGCGCTTGAGTCCAGGGAACAGTATGACGCCATGTACAAAAGGTCTGTTGAAGACCCTGAAGGCTTCTGGGGCGACATCGCAAAAGAGTTCTACTGGAAGAAGCAGTTAGGGCCCTCTAAAATGGTCCCATCATGGCTGCACGGCAATGGACATGCTTTTCACGAGCTCACCAGCATGTCATGTGCTCAGCAGTCTGATGCATCCAGGTTGCATTCTTGTGCCGCCAGCACACATGAGATCAGGTCAAGCACCATGCCCTGCTGCAGCCATTGTACTCCTACAAATGTCTGAATGCTAAACATACACAGCAGCAAGCATCTCACAACATGCTCATTGTGTCACTGCCATCAGTCATTACTGGCTTTTGTTTATTCACAGCAGCATATGAGATATCAGCACGTCACAAGGCTTTCTGTGCACATTGCAGTGGCAAGATAAGCACATCAGCTACAACTTTGATGTTCGCCAAGGCAAGATCTTCAGCGAATTCTTCAAAGGGGGTCAGACAAATGTCTGCTACAATTGCTTAGACAGGCACATCAAAGAGGGCCGAGGAGATCAAACTTGTTTCATCTGGGAGGGAAATGATCTAGACAGGGATCGCAAGATGACTTATCAGGAAGTGCTGGATGAAGTTTGCCGAGTGGTAAGAGCTTGCATTTTGCTCCTAGCTACATTTTGTTGTCTTGAAGCCACAGCAATGTAACAGGACTGAAGCAGCTGGCAACACAGCTGTGCAGATGCCCTGGCATGCGCTTTGACCTTACATCTTATTTGATGGCGCATTCTCACAGCAAGAATTGGTCCGCAATGTATGTCTGCATAGTTACATATCATAATGCAGCACCAGTCCATGTCCATATGACAAGGTCTGCATTGCTAGCAGGCAACTACACACCTGACTGGGTGCATGCCCAGATCTGCAACTCATCAACCACCATGAGCCTGATGTCCAGAAGGTGTGTGACACTGTCTGCAGGCTAACTGGCTCAAGGCTCAGGGCATCAAGAAAGGAGATGCTGTTGCCATCTACATGCCCATGACATGTAAGCAGCCAACGTCTCCATGCCTGCCATGTCATATAAGCAGTACTAGTCTTTGGTCACACAGCATTGTGTCACCAATCATGTTTCTACTGGTGCTGCTTCGCAGCAATGTGCAGCATTGAAGGTCATGTAACAGCCAGCAGCAGCAGCAGCGGCGGCAGCAGCAGCAGCAACAGCGGCGGCAGCAGCAGCAGCAGCAGCAGCAGCAGCAGCATTTGTCTTCTGCCATTCTGTTGTATATTGGCGGCCACCCTGTACTCTCATAGTCCAGCCCATCTGTGAGACCGTCATGTCTGTCATACATTGCCCTTGTGTATGCAGGTGAATTGCCAATCACCATGCTGGCATGTGCGCGCATTGGTGCCGTCCATTCAGTCGTCTTTGCTGGGTTCTCTGCTGAGTCACTGGCGTCACGAGTGGCAGACTGCAAGTCGCGAGTTGTGGTGACAACATCTGGAGTGATGAGAGGCAAGAAGAAGCTTGCGACCAAGGCCATCGTGGATGATGCTCTCAACTTCAGCAAACGGGAAGGCTTTGAAGTGAGGCCCTTAACTGAATTGGTCTTGTCTGGACAAAGCATCATTCTTGAGTCTGTTACGCACCTCTGCAAAGATGCATACTTGGAAGGGTTTGGGCTGCTGCCTCAGGGGGATCTTCTCATGCTTGCCAGAAGGCATAGGATTTTCTGTTTTTGTGGGTGCCCACCTGCTGGATACACAGAAACGACTGCGTTGGTAATTGCCCACCTCCCTGGTATATACAGCAGTAATGGTGACAGCATAGACCTTTCTTTTCTTGCAGGTGCCCACCTGCCTGGTATACAGGAAGTACCATCTTGGCATTTGCCCACCTCCCTGGTATACGAGCAATAATGGTGACAGCATAAATCTTTCTTTTCTTGCAGGTGCCCACCTGCCTGGTATACAGAAATGATGATGTGGGGGGCACAGCAGAGTGCTCAATGACGGAGGGCCGGGATCAGTGGTGGCAGGACCAGATTCCCAGCCAGAGCTCAGAGTGTGAGGTGGAGTGGATGGATGCTGAGGACCCCCTCTTCCTGCTCTACACCTCTGGCTCTACGGGAAAACCCAAGGGAGTGCTGCACACCACAGGTCAGTAAGTGCCATTCCTGTGCTGTCGTTCAGCATGACTGCTATACTTTGCAAATGCAACTGACATCCCTCTACTGCTCTGTTATGGAGCATGACTGCTATACTTTGCAGATGCAACTCAGGTTGATGGTGAAGGCAGCTGGTCATCTTCTAGTCACCTGTTGAGCAGCACAGTTACTGTAGTTAGCAACTGAGTCAGCTAGTTCTGGTCTTAAGCCAGGTAGATAATCCTCGCCGACCATTGCTGTCTTAGGCTTCGGGCTCTACTGGAAAAAACCAAAGCTGAAAGGAGTCTTGCACACACGTGAGAAGCTGTGTGCAGCTGCCTGAATGTTATGGGTCAGCTTGATGTTCAGTTACAAGTTCTGTGTTTCTGGTGAGTCTGGCACTAATGAGTAGCAGTCAGCAGACGAGGCCTCAACAGGTCACGAGTGACTGACAGATCTGTGATCATCGTGGGATCCACCTACAGCTCTAGGTCTGCATCAGCTGCTGTCATGCACTTCCTTTCAGCAGCAGCATGTGTAGCATCCGTTGCTGTCTTGGTGACATGTAGCACGGCAGCTGCCGACAAAGCTATTGCTTTGGCCTTTTGGGCTGTTGCCTGCGGTCTCATCTTAGTGCTGCTGCCTCAGGAGGGCGTTGATAGACCTTCTGTTGTTCCTCTATTCTTTCTGCCTACATCTTTGTCAAGCCGTGCAAAAACAAGTTGACTCCACGAGCGCACAGATCAAGCAATTAATTCTGCATTGCCAGTCGTGCTGAATTCGAACCAGGTTCCAGACCTAGGAAATGGGCTCGTTGACATCCATGATTGGACTTTTGGCGTAAGTGCTGCAAGGTGATATGACTAATCAGGTCAAGGGTGACAGGCTGCATTCCACCCAGGATGCATAATATAAGCCTGGATGCCTGCTGTGGCTACGTGCAGTCATAGCCCTAGGTTGCCGCCTTTGGAGGCTCTCATGAGAGTTGCTGAAAAGCATGAACTTTTTTCCTAAATGCATTTCCAAAAACAGTTTCTAGAGCATAATCCTTTTATGTTCTTTCCCGCAGGTGGCTACATGGTCATGGCAGCAACCACCACCAAGTATGTCTTTGACCTTCAGCCTGGAGACGTGTACTGGTGCACAGCAGACTGTGGCTGGATCACTGGCCACACCTATCTCACCTATGGGCCATTGCTGTGTGGAGCACAGTGCGTGGTCTTTGAGGGCGTGCCAAGCTACCCAACTCCTGGTCGGTCTTGGCAAGTGGTGGAGAAGTACAAGGTAAATGGTTGGGTTGCTGTGGCCTGCTACTGCACAGTCTCTGCCATGGAGCAAGAGTGAACATGGACAGTGGCTCCCGTGTAACAACTGTTTGATGTGGGTGACAGTCATGTTTGTATTTTGAATTCAAACTCAAGGCTGTGGGGGCTCTGTGCGCTTTCAATGTCATGACATGAACTACTTCCTGTTTCCTTTGCCAGATCTTCTGAGCATGCATGCCCTGACGCAATCTCGTGCACAAAGTGTCGAGCATGCATGCCATGATGCAATCCCACTGGGCAAACTGCAGATTATACATGCCAGGATGCAATCTGCTGTTCGACCAGTCAGCATGTGTGTGCCTACTATCAAGGTGCGTGGTCTTGTCAAACATGGGTGCATTTCACACTGGCTTACACATTTACTATGCACCCATCATAGTTGTGTAAGACACTGCCCATGACACCAGTTGTTTGAGCTCACAAGATCAGCCTGGGTGGGCTCGCATGCTCCACAGAGGTATCACTACCAGAGGCCGTATTGCCCTATGCACTGCTGACAAATGTCAATTTGATGCAAACCTGTTAATTTACCATCATCAGTACTGCAAATTTAGATCTTCCTCACAGCTCCAATGCTGATCAGCGCACTCAATTCTCCATGTCAAGGCCGTCACATTAGCTTGCTGCTGTCATTGTTGCAGGTCACGGAGGCTCTACACAATCTCAAAGCAGAACAATGCTCTCACGGATTCACGTTGAAGCAACAACACTAGTTTGCCGCTGTTCTTGCTGGTTCAGAAATTTCACATGGCCTCAAAGCTGAACTCACGTCAAAGCAATGACATCAGTTTGCCTCTGTCATTGCTGCAGGTTCAGAAGTTCTACACAGCTCCAACACTGATCAGAGCCCTGATGAGGGAAGGAGACGACCACGTGAAGGAGAGTGACACGAGCTCCCTGCAGGTGCTGGGCACTGTGGGCGAGCCCATCAACCCTGAGGCCTGGAAATGGTATCACAGGGTCAGTGCTCATCTGCTTAATACATGAAATTTGACTTGTATATATGTATGTCTTCAATCTTTTGATAGTCTTTATATCAAAACTTCTACACTCTGTCTTCGTTACAGAGATTGCGAGTTGGTTTTAGTACTTTTAGGAAAAGATAGCAAAGTTTATTCTTCTCGTGTACTGACTGCTGGAGTGGTGGTGGCGCGCTAAGTCACGGTAATTTGCATGTTGAAAGCTCTCCTGTCACGTTTGGAGGGTGAAAAGAAGCTGTATTAGTGCTGTTCGTGCACTGAGACATTCTTCCAATGAAGCACGGTCCCAATTGGAGGGTGCAAGAACGCTGTACTGTTGCTGTTTATGCACTGAGACAGTCCTCCCATGCAGCGTGGTACACGCTTGCATCAGTTGGCAGTGGAGCCAAGTGTGCAGCATGCTTGTTGTGATCACACGGTGGTGCAGATGATCACACATCTTGTGATCACATCTTGTCACATCTTGTCATCTTGTCATCTTATCATGTCACATCTTGTCACATCTTGCATCACATCTTGCATCAAATCTTGCGTGATCATGTGTATGTGACACACAGTGCGCTCGTCCAGCAAGCAAACACTTGGAGCAGCACTTGGAGTCAAACAGTCCATAGGGTGACAATTCATCACAGCTGATGCACGTTGTTTTAGTATGTGATAGTTTGTTCACACGTGTGAAAGCAACCAAATAAGGGAGTGAATGCTGCATTGTACAGGTGGTGGGAGGTGACAAATGTCCCATTGTAGACACGTACTGGCAGACAGAGACAGGGGCCCATGTGCTAGCCCCCCTGCCGGGGGTGTGGCCCGCTAAGCCTGGCTCTGCTACACTTCCCTTCTTTGGGGTGCAGCCTGCTATGGTCAATGAACAGGTACATTTGTCTGTATTACACCCAAAATTTGTTCAGCTGCACCATGAGCAGGTATTTTGTGGCTGCATTGTACAGCACTACTGAGTATTTGTGTGGCAAACATGGCACCTTATTCGTTAGGGAAAGTCATGGACTCTGTAGCATTGAGCAGGTGTCTGCAAAGCCATGCATAGACAAAGCAAAAGCAAAGCAGATGCATTTCTTAGATACGCTCTGTGACATCATGCCAGGATCAACATACTGACCACAACCATTTTCACTTTTCATGTATCATCAACCATCCTATACACACATGTGCCCTGATCATGTGGTTGCTGTACCTTTCATTGTGCTGCGTGGCAGCATAGGGCCTGCATGTCTCTGTCTGTTCATTGTCTAAACTGGACTCCGGGCTCTTGTGCAGGGGCAAGAAATAGAGGGACCTGGGGAGGGCTTCCTGTGTATGAAAGCAGCCTGGCCCTCAACCATCCGCACCATCTATGGTGACCAGGACCGCTTTGAAACCACTTACTTTGCTCCCTTCAAGGTACACCCAAGGCTCCTTGAAAACCCAAATCTGCTAAAAGTAAATTTCGGTTTTGAGAATTTCCCAGCGAGTTTTTGTCAATGTTTGAGATGCGAGATCACTCAGACAGGTTCTGGGAGCATTTTCTACCATTGATCTCTGGCTCAACCACAAGATGGCTATATGGAGACAGAGCATTGCCCCAGACATGTGAAAGGTTGCAGCGTGCACAGTATGACACACTTGACACCACAAGGTGCAATCCAAATCGTGTGCCAGATGTGCCTTTTGATCACAACATGTGCAGCTCAAATGTCTCGGTGGCCTACAGTCTCCAAATATCATCATCACCTCCAGAGATCATCATCACACAGCGCTTGAGGGTGCAAGAAACAATGCTGTGCCACAATTGGCATGCAGTAATGAGCCATGCACAGCAACAACTTATGCAGACTGCTCAACCTCTGCCTGTATTCAGGAGCATTTGCCTGATCCTGTGCTTGTACTGGCAGAATCTCTCATTGTGCTTTGACGTTTCTCAACATCAGACTGATGCTGCAGGGGTACTACTTCTCAGGAGATGGATGCAGGAGGGATGAGGATGGGTTCTACTGGATTACTGGCCGAGTGGACGATGTCATCAATGTTAGTGGACACAGGATTGGCACAGCAGAGGTGGAGAGCGCCCTAGGGCTGCACCCCCACTGTGCTGAGGCTGCTGTTGTGGGGTGAGCACTCGGACCCCAACAGCTGTCTTGCGTATATAGCATAGCTGGCAGGCGACGCACACATGGCTTATCTTTAGTCATGCTGCCGGAGTCATAGCTTACAAGTCTACTTAGTCAAGCTGCCTGAGTGTTAAGTTAGAATAGATGCACACATGACTTCAACTTAGTCATGATGCCTTGTGATCGATTAAAATGGTGCCACATGGCTGCCACTTTGGCATGCCGTCTGAGTGAGTGTATGTGTACATTGTGTATGTGAACATTCTCCTTGTATTGAAAGTGTGGCTTGCATTTGCAAATACTGAAGGCTGCTTTTGTCAGTTGCATATTCTTCCTTTCTGTACAAATGCACTGCAGCTCTGGACAACAATCAAAGGCATGTGGAGACTCAAAGACAGTAGTCATTGCTGAATGGATCGTGATATCAATTTGCCATTCTCATATGACCTGGCGTCCATGGCATCATCAGCGGTGAATAAAGCCCCTTCTGCTACCTCTCAAACTGCTACTTTTCTGTCTGCTCAACCATACTTAGTCAACTGTACCATAACTCTTTCTTGCTCTTTTCTTAGCCTTTGCAGAGTAGCACAACCGTTCTGAGGTTTGGCTTGTATCATGCAGGTATGAGCACCCAGTGAAGGGGCAGGGCATCTACGCCTACGTGACCCTCATGCAAGACATAGAGTACAGCCCTGAGCTGAAGAAGGAGCTGGTGAAGACTGTGCGAGGCCACATCGGTGCCTTTGCCGCTCCTGACGTCATTCACTGGGCTCCTGGTGGGTTCCAAGCCTGCCCCCCCCCCTCCCCCCCATCTCTGCCCCCCTGAGGCCAGCCTGGTGCTCCACCAGAATCCTGCCAATGCATGTGCCTTGACCTTAAACCGTGCAATTCAATGTTACATTACGCTCTGTACAGCCAGTTTGTGGTTTGCCTACAAGCTAATGCTCCCAATTGGAGTGGGTCGGTGTCTGACATGTGTACTGTTGCTGAGTCTGAAGCAGTCAGCGGCGCAGCTGCAAATGCACCACCTGCGCTGCACTTGTACACTACATGCATGCTGAGTAACATGATGAGGAGTTGGCAGTTACTTAAATGTGCTGATGTCAGCTTTGGATCACTTTGTGTGGTCGCTAGGGCAGCAAAAGCAGCCTGGTTTGGGTAGCTAAGCTTGCTTGTATGCCCCTGCTTTGCACCACACACACCAAGCATGTCAAACATGTGTCACTTGAGCCGTCCTAGCTTGGGCTTTCTTAAGTACTGTGTCAGTGAGACGTCCAAATACCATGCCTGTTGACATGGCGGATTTCACACTGAACATTATGATGCAGGCCTTCCAAAGACAAGGTCTGGAAAGATCATGCGGCGTGTGTTGCGTAAGATTGCAGCAAAGGAGGAGGAACAGCTTGGCGATACTTCGACATTGGCTGACCCATCCGTGGTGGAAACACTGCTCAACCTGAGAGACAACTGAGAGATATGTGACCAACGACCCAGTGTTACCCTTTGTACTGCAAACAAAGTGAGCAGAGAGTACTGAGCAGACAAAGGATGGCAGAGAGAAGAGCAAAGCAAACTTGCAATGTATGTCATCATCTGTACCGCTTGAACTGATTGAGTATTTGCTTCATATTTGTGGCCATGCTGGTGCAAAATTCATGCGCCAGCATGTTGTCAGGCCCCAGAGCGCTAGAGATTCCTTGAGAGCTAGTGTCAAATCACTTTCTTTACATTTGGAGTGTTATTCAGAAACGTGATTCAGAAGTGCAGATATGTATGCAGCACTAGTGGTAGCCGCAATGCAGAGGACAGTGCTATCACAGTGTTTTCAGTGGGTGAATAACCAGGGTTGCAGCATGGTGGGCCAAGACCTACATGTACAGCAAGGATATGTCATGAAGGCACTGTACTGCTATTGCATCTATGTGCATGGCTGATGTGTGCTACAAGAGGTGTGCGGAGGCATTTGCGGTGAAACTGATAATCAAATGCCGAGACATGCTAGGAACAAAAACAAAAAGTTCGCTGCCTGAAGGGTTCGAACCTTCGCGCCTTACGGCATACACTTAGCAGGCATACCCCTTAACCACTCGGGCAAAGCAGCTAATGGTGCCGATCATTTCGAATTTAAAGTATAAGTCCAAAACAATTTAGCTCTCCAGAGATCATGGGTCTTGGTCTATGTTGTGTACATGACTTGTGACGCCGCAAGCGGCAGTCTCGTGATCAAACCTGTTGCACGCTACATGCACTTCTTCATGCTTAGTTCTCCTGCTCTTCCATGGGTCACCGTGTGGCAGCACAACTCATTGAGCTGCAGCTTGTGTGAAGCGCAAGGGCAAAGCCATTTATGATGCAATGCAGCACATCTGCATTGATCCATGTTCAGACCTGTGCATAACTATAGTAGCCATCAGCTTGTGAAGATAGCATTATGATTATCAGGGCTGTGATCCGAATGTACTGATGAATCAACCAGATGCAAGGTGATGTTAAGCAGAGCTCCTAGCCTCCTCAAGTTGTGCAGAACTTGACAAAAAATGTCAACACTGACAGAACAGACATGCTGGCTTCCGTTCGTCCAGCATGCAAACAGCAGCCGTATGAAGTGCCTCAAACCCTAACAGCATTAGGAGCACTGCTGCCAAGCTCGAACTGCAACTTCACAGCATGACGTGAGGCAAATGTCAAAGGCTTGATACATATACGCTGCTGCCTGATCCTGCTGTATAACAGCTTCATGTTCACGCAGGAGCATATCTCTCCAGGCTTTAAATCTGCAGGCTCTAAATTTACACCAGTCGATAGTTAGCTTTGCCGCTGGCATCCAAATATGTGTCAATAGTTGTATGACTCCGACTTCATAGTCGTCTCATGCGTTTGGAGTCATCAGCCAGGTGCAAGCGTCAGCTGTCTTTGTTTTCCCCCACATTGTAATGCCGCACTGCATTCAGGTCATTGTCCAGCTCATAGACGACAGGTATGCCAATGGGCACATGGAAGCCTGGTATATCATCATCTGATATGCCCTGCAGATGTTTGACCAATGCCTGCAAGCGATGCATGCAAAAGTCAGCAGGATGCTCTTCTGAACTAGTGCCTTGATCATTTGAAGGTGAAGCAGCAGCCAGAGCTAATGCTGGTATGCACAGCATGTGCATGATTATACAAAGTCGATGCTGTGCCAAATTGGAGTTATTAGAGCTGCAGCTGTGCATTGCTGGCACACCAGACCAGCAACACCGCTGTGTCAGTTACACAGCAAGTTGCTACTGGCAAACAAGGCATGCAACCTAAGGTGCATACAGCTGTATCTAGCACAGCTTGCATGACATGCGACAAGACGATTTGTGCAGATGCTAGCCAGAATGCATGCTAGCTCAAAGCAGCTTGTGGGGCATAGCCAGCCAAGCTACATGCAACAGAGCAGCAGGGCAACAGGGCAGCAGGGCAACAGGGCAGCAGGGCAACAGGGCAACAGGGCAGCAGGGCAACAGGGCAACAGGGCAACAGGGCAGGAGGGCAACAGCATCACGGGATCAATGCAGGGATAGTTCCTTACATGCATGTCACTCAGCAGCATGTATGACTGTAACTGTCAGGTGCGCTTCCAATCACACAATGAGACTAGCAACAACAGCTGCCTGCCTGCATGCCTGCTGCTGCTTACCCGTATGCTATTGCCATGTGCAACAATGAGCACTCTCTGCCCAGACTTGATGGCAGGTGCAATGCTATCATGCCAAAGAGGCAGGATCCGCTTGATTGTATCTTGAAGGGACTCAGTCAAGGGCATTTCTGCGTCCTGCATTGCGTAGCCCGGCCCATCACCAACAAAATTGGGGGTCTCAGCATTGTCATCAACTGCAGGACCAACCCCCATTGAAGCTGCTTTGATGCAAAAGCCTTGCAGAGGCTTGAAATGCACAGCATAGGTAGAGTGCAAGCTGTTTGGAAGCTGGGCATTGTTATTGGTTGCGTAAGCGAAATGCCCATGCATAGCTGTTGGGACACAGAAATCTCAAGACATAGTCATGACGTACAGAGACGTTCATGTCAAGCACATGCCCCTTGTTGCATGCGCAGTCATGTGCACATCATAAGCAAAAGTGAAGTTGAAGGGATCTGTGGACCTGGCGGTTGGCAGGCATAGCTGCGTCTCCATTCTTTTGCTTGCTTTTCACCAACTTTCTGTGCAACTTCAGACTTCACTTGGTCTTGCAGACCTCCATAGTGCCTTTCATTTAGCCTCCAGCATTTCTCTTCTGGATTCCACAGTTGCTCTAACTCTTCCAGCACTGTATGAAGAGACACAATACAACGTCTGAGCACTGAAGTATAAGCGCGGTCGAAGATGAAGCCTTCGGATCTCAAGAGCTTCCCGGCCTGCAGGCAGACGTCAAGCTCACGCACGCGAGCAATGCCCGGGATTTGGAACCCCTGAAGAGCATGAGTTCTGATGCGCCTAATGTTGCGAGTTGGACCTGCACTGCTTCCTCATAGCCCTCGGCAGTCAGCTGCACATCTGCCCAACCTGTGAACCTGTTTTCGTCGTTATATACTGACTGGCCGTGCCGGACCAACACAAGCTGTGAAACCATATGAATGGGAAGCCCAAAGATTGTTCAGAGCCTCCGCACATATGCAATAGTAACGCCGTTCGACGCTGTTGTTCTCGTAACTCTTGCAGTGCTTGCACACCCACTGTTTTGCCACGAGCAGACACCTGGTCAGCAAATCCGGTACCAGGAAGGAATGCAACGTTGAACAGGGCGCCAACTAGAATACAGAACTATTGCAACAAGCTCGACGATAGCGAGCGTTTCGTGCAGAAATTTGACCCTGCACGTGCAAAAAAGCTTCAGGGTCACTTTAGTGGCATCTAACTCGTTAGTCACTTCTTAGTAAACAGCTCTTGAACTACTGGCAGCCTGCCACTTATGCTCTGCAAACAGAGCATGGTTGTCACTGGTGAACTCACAGGGGTTGTGAGTGCTCACTCACAGAAGCACAGTCATGCTTGCTTGGTTTTCTGCTGCTTCACCACAAGGGTCACTGTTGCATCACAGTCAGCTACTTACAATGCCACGCTTTTATTGGTGCCTGTGCATGGATGGTCTATACAGTCTGTTCACAAAGGTGACAAGCTGGACCCTCGGGCTACCCTGATGCCTGTCTACATGAAACACTGTGACATTGATGATATCAGCTTACACGGACAACGTTGCATGTTTTTGCTGGTCAAGATAGCCTCCTCTGATGCTTATCTACAAGGTATATGATACAGAAACACAGTGACTAGAAAAAACGGCTCTGAAAAGAGAAGCTCAAGGTAGAGCCCAAGCTTCCCTGTGGCTGTGCTGCCCTCTTGAAGTAAGGGGTGGAGCTTGGGCCTACCCTTGGACCCCCAAACACACTGCAAGTCTAGTTCATCATCTGGAATTTGGTTCTGGTGCCATCGGCCTTGGCCATAGCACGTGTCACATGCTGCCGTGCTGGCATACCACTTGCATCGGCCTTGAGGTCAGTGCGCTGCTTCTTGAACTGGCGAATGGGCTTCTCCACAAAGGATGCCTTCCTGGGCTTGTTCTTGGGATTGTCCATGCTCTGCTGACTCTCAACCCAGGCAAAGTTGTCTTTGGGTTGAGATGGTGGAACATGTGGGTGGCTGGGTGAGATGACCGATCCATTGAATGACATGGCTGCTGACTGCGCATGTACTGCAGAGTTGGTGTTCTCTGAACCTGCAAATGACATGGCAGATGCAATAGCATGCCAACACTGTGATTCCAAGCAAGCTGGTGTTGGTCACTGCAGTGCACCCACCGCTGGCTATTTAGGGCATTCTCATGCTGCACAGGAAAGGTGAAGTTATCATGAAGCCACCATCTCCAAGATTATTTGCACAAACAAACTGCTCATCCCTTGACTTGTGCAACAGGACCTACAGCATGCAAGGATCTGCTAGACGTGCACCATGGTACAAACAAATTGCGCATCCCTTGACTTGTGCAACAAAACCTACAGCATGCAAGGATCTGCTAGGCGCAAACCATGGGAGTGACAGCCTGACTAAACTGCAACTGTCTCCAAGCAAAACACAGCAGTACTACTTAACAGTCTACGCATGGCTATGGAAATGCCTACCCTTGTAGGAGACCTTGGCAGCTTGACTATCCTCAGCAGCTCTCTTCCTGGATTTGCCAGCTCTTCCTTCAGACCCTTGCTCACCTCCACCTGAGATGCATTTGAGTCAATGCAATGCAGTCATAATGCTAGGTTGCTTTGTCTAGCAGGACAACCCGTATTCAAGCGCATGCTGCACGTGCTGGTGCAGAGCTTGAAAGTTTTGTAAACAAGATACTTGAGCAGCAGGCAACGTACATCAAGCTTGCAGCGCTCAGGCAGGTTGAGGGAAGGCTGAGTCACAGGCAATCCAGACACAGCTCAAGCCTTCCAACAGCAACATAGGCATTGTATCATAGCAGTGGTACCATATTTAGAGCTGCAACACCATAGGTGCAACGCATGGCGTGTGCCAATGAACAGCTAGACCATGCCCTGCTGAATGTAGGCCTCACCATGATGCACAGACAGGTTGCCCAACTGGTCAGTGACATGCTGCTGCTGTTGCTGCTGAGCTGTCTGGTACTCACTGCCATCAGGACCCATCACACTGTGGTCTGCACCCCTTGTGCTCTCCATGGCTGCATGAGAGGGGTCACCCCCTCTACCTGACTGCTTGATGACCTGTGTATCATCATCATCATTATCATCATCATGCAGTGCTGTGGGTTTTGGGCGAGGGAAAAACTCCAATGCGATGCACTGCTTGCGATGGGCAGTGTTGGGATGTAAATAGCTGGCACAGATGTTCTGTCAGGACACCTGCTACTGCACAGGTCTTCACACATCAAGACTAGCCTTTCATGACAGGCAAAGTTGTTGCGTGACCTGTGCAGGTCCCCAGTAGAGCCAAACACAGCTTCTTGGGGGCAGTATGCATTTTGAATGCAACAGCATGCAGAAACATTAGATCACAAAGAATGCAAACCGCATGACCAAAGTGTACGAGTCATCAGCACATTCAGTGTGTCATGCAGCTTGGCACACAATGGGTTGAAGCATGACAAATGCCAGACGCCTAGTCAGAGATGTCATTCACAGCTGCTTCAAAGAGTGGCAGCTCACCCTGTAGGAGTCTTTGCTCTCAGTGGGCTCCAGCAGGCCTTCCTGCACCATCTTCTGCAAAAACCTGCGCCTCAACACAATAGTATCAGCAGCAAGGTCAGGATTTGCTGCACAATGTCTCACTTGCACTGTCATACAAAGCCAAATTAGCCCATGTTGCGTGAAGGTGTGTTGAAGAGGTATGTCGTAAACATGATGTCTTGGATCAAGTGTTTGAGACATGGTCCCTTGAAGATATGGTGTCTGGCAGCAGCATCTTGAAGATATGAAGCAGTGTCCTGGCAACACCACGACAGCATCATAATGACTGCTTGCAGGACGTAGTGACAGCGCAATCCAATGATGTGACAGGACAGTCCATTGTTGCTGCACTTCATACTGCTTACTACTGCTGCAAAGCAGGATCTCATCGCTGAAAGTAGCTCAGACTCACACGTGCACAAATCCCACGCTGCAATGATCTACACTTGACCATCACATGTCTGCACTCTTTTGCACACACCACAAGAGATCCACGCACTAATACAGAAGATAGAGAGCGATTCATTCATTGTTGAGTACAAGCAGCGCATACCGTTCCAGGTCGCCAAGGTGGATGTTGACAAACTCAGTCATCAGCGTGGTGAACAGCACTTGGCCCCGTCTCAAGCAGAACTCCATGACTGCATTATACTTGGCAGCTGCATCTGGGCTGAAGGCTGCACCAGGGGCATTGTCTGCAGCTGCTGGGCCCTCTCCTTCCAGGGGCATCACATCCATGTAGGCTGGCTCAGACTGGTCCTGTGGTGCTGTCATCAAATCCTCTAGATCACCTGCTGACACAATAATAATAGTTTAGTGTACATGTTAATTTTTTTTGTGTCAGCAGGTAATAATAATGATTAAGTATACGTCCCAATTGTTATTATTACCTGCTGACACGTGCATGACCCAAGTTGGTCAGAGTCCAAGGCAAAAGATGTGTAGCCTGGTGGGTCTGTTGCAGCATAACCCCTGATCTTTGTGGGGTAGGGCAGCTACAGAAGAGGCATACACATGCTTGACATCATGATAAAACCACATGCTTTCGTAAGCTTCAGCACCTCAAACTGATTCAGCTTTAGCAGACGTGTTGTTCAACCAGACAGATGCATGTCTGGCGTTGTCAGTGATTTGAGCTGCTGCAGCTGCGGGGCCCCAAATTAGCTGCCAGCCAGTGTGTGTTTGCAATCGTGCCAAACAGCATTCATGCCAATCATGGCTTCAGCTCTAGTTGCCACAAAAGGACAGACACAATGCTATGGTCAGTGGCAACACAATGCACAGGTGATAAAATCGTCCACAGTTGCCAACAAGCTGTGTGTGTGCAGTGTTGACGTCATAGCCAATTTACCAGCCAGGCGGTCCTTGGGGTTGGGCTTGAAGGGCGAAGGATGCTCAGGCTCAGGTGCTGGATGACCTTCTGCCTCAGCTGCTGGATCAGCTTCCTTTTCAGCTGCTGGATCAGCTTCCTCCTCAGCTTCTGGTGCTGTTGCCTTGACAACCTCAATGTCAGCCTCCACATCAGCTGCCATATGAGCATCCTTGTCAGCTTCCTGGCCATCTGCCATGTCAGGAGCTGCCATCTCTGGCCTCATCGTCCTTCACAGCATACGTGTGATTCAGGCAGCCAGCACAAATGGTGTGCGCTTGTTAATGTACACAGTTGCACTTGTGACTATACATGTTAGCATATGATAGTGATGCAGCTTAAAGCCTAAGCAGCCAGGCAGTGTCAAGCTTCTGAACAACATCACCTAAAGATCATTGGACTTTGGCACAAAGCGCCTGTGGGCAGGGTATTAGCAGTGCTGCCTGCAAGGCATTTACAGCGCCCGCCCTGGTTCACTTTACAAGATCAACTGTGGCGGAGCCATGAGGTGCCAAACTGTTAGCAGTGGCACATGCCAAGGGCTATTTTAGCCAAGTGTCATGAGCAGAGAAAGCCTGGAGGATCAGAGGGCATGGGCAGGAGGGAAGCTCAGAGCGAAAAGGCGGGGTGAGGAAGTGGAGCAGAGGGGGGGGGGAGGCTTTTCTCTTGGGCATCCAAGAAGGCAGCAAGAAAGTTCTGAGGGCAGACCTGCAGAGCTGATGCCACTTCGTTGCCCTCCACCTCATCTGGGTATGTAGAGCACTGCCCACTGTTGCAGTGCTCATCCAGCCCCTCATTGCAGCTGTCCAGCAGGCTCTTCACTCGCAGGCTCACTGCATGGTGGTTGGTAGATACATCACCCAAGTTCCTGCAATTGACAGACGATGCAGTCAGTGTCTGACCTGATCATGCTGCATGCATTGCAGTGATTGGTACAGCAGCAGCAGTCTTGATGGACAATGTTGTTGTTGAGTATGTAATCCAAACCCCTGCATTGGCAGACACAGAAAGGCTGGTCAAAAATTGGTGGGCGAATCAGCATGATCATGTGTGATTGCTACTCATGATGCTTGTGCATGCAGCAGGGCCAAGCTACCATCCAGCTCAGTCTCTTGAGCAACGACATACAGCAGCTGCAACCATGAGTCCAAATAACGGCAAGGCAAACACACATGCATTCCTTGGTTTGACCCCTGGTGAACCACAGATGCCCACATCAAGGCAGAAACTGGCTGTGACTAATGCAAAGCTAGCCAGGGTCAACTCACATGGAGAAGGGCTTGCGCGCAAAGTGGCCTAGGCCCTCCTCTGTGATGGGCTTGAAGTGGGGCGGCTCATAGTCCTCTGGGGTGTCCTCGTGGTAAGTCAACTTCATGAAGAGGTACCTCTATGGCATCAGCAACAATAGTGCATAGTTGCAGTGCCAACATAGTGCATTAAGATGCAAGAGCCAGATCTGGGATAGACTGCCCTTTCAGATGAGGTTGCTGGCTAGACAGGTGTACTATCCTGTACAGAAGGTGACATTCTTCTGGCAGGCATCAGCATTTGTGACTGGCACATAGAATGTACACAAAGCAAGCTACAGAGTCAGCAAGGTGTAGAGTCAGGACATGCATGAAGGTGCAGCAGTAACGGTAGTCAGGACTTGTGGGCTGAGCTAAATGGCAGCGAAGGCGGCAGGGGGGGATAGGGGGGGAAGGAAGGGGCAGCAGTGGTTCAGAGGTTGGCCACATGAAGGGACAGCTGGCGTAGGGGGTAGATAAGGTGACTGCTGAGGCACCTCACCTCTTCTGGCATGCTGTCCAAAGTCTTGCAAATGTGCACCAGCATCCTGATCAAGCGGCACACCTGGTACTTGACAGAGCTCACATTCGCCTTCTGCAATCACATACCACAGCCAGAACTCATACAACTTTTGCAATAACACACAATATATCATCAGCAGGACTGCAGATAGGCAAGACAGCACCTATGCACAGTCTGTGCATTGAATTTGCACAAGATTGGGCACAGTCAGCATGCTTACTGGCTTCTTCTTGTTGCTTTTCTCCACAGGCTTGCCATTGGTCGTCAGGTCCACTGTCACGCCTCCATCACTGTCATAGTTGAACTTGTATACATACTCCTGCAACCAGTATATGCAGTCAGACCATTCACTCAAGCTCAGCTTTGCCCCCAGCACTACAACAAAAGCAGCAATACAATTGCTGAAGCGCCCTTTTGGAGGTCCGAGAATAGCTTGTGTCAATATTTGCCAAGATTGAAATGAAAGGTAAATTCAGAGGGCAAGAAGGGCAGACTGGATGGGCACAAACAAATGGGAATGGGCGAAGAGCAAAGTACCTCCATAAGGCAGCTGCCTCGTTCATCTTCAGAGATGCCAAACAGCAGGCACTTCAGGTATTTCTGCTTCAGCGCATCATATACACCTGCACAGTACAGATGGTTGTCAGCATATGGGGTGGCAGAAATGACTGCATCAAGGGTCTGTTAGCAGCAATTGAGATTGCAGGCAAGCAAGATGAGTATTCAGGAGGACAGCAAGATGCGCAAGCAGTTGTGCAGCAATCAAACACTCACCTCCCTCAACCCAGTCAACCAAGAGTCTGGACTCTGGAGTGTCTGGCTTCAGCATCATAATCTGCAGTCCTGCAGCAGCAGACAGATGCCATTTGTTAGTGCTGTGTCACAGCACCTCTGTGACCAGTGGCGTTCAGAACCACATCTGTGTCCCCACCTCCAAGGTTTGGCATGTCTACTGTCTTGAATAGCTGGCTTGGGAACAAGCCTCTCAAGTGGCTGACATGGAAGATGGACTGCACAAACATGATCTGTACGTCAGAGCTGTGAAAGGTGCAACCTGTGCAGTGTAGCAGCAGCATGTATGGTTTGACAATGAAGCCAAGTAAAAGCTACAACAAAGGCCAGAAGGTGGGGAAGCTCACCACTCGCAGAAGACATCGAACCTGCGCAGCACAGCGTAGTCACAAGTAGCAGAGGTGGCTCAGCGAAGCAGTGTCAGCGATAGCAGCGCAGGACCGCCACTGAAGTAGGCTTACCACTTCCAGGGACTCGGTGAAGGTGATCTCTGCTTGCTGCTGCGCCTGAGCCTGCACCATACGACGTCCCTGCGTAGCAGCAGCCACCTGTTGGGACCACCAGCCAGCCAAGCCTACGGCTGTGTGGCGGTACACCATGCACTTGACGTCAGGCAATCAAGCAGACATCAAATGCGCCACAGGCGATCGCCGGGTATCAGGAGGTGTACCATTGCTGCGTCAGCGCACGCTCAAACTGCTGCTGCTGCTGCAAGAGCTGATGACGGCCAGCAGATAAAGCTGGAATCAACCGCCGGATTCGTGCAGCAGCTGCTGGCGTGGTAGTGCGCCAAGCCGCGTATTGTCAGAGCACAGAGGCAGAGAAAGTGCAGGTTTGGATCGAAGCTGCTTGCTTGCTTGCTTACATTCCTTAGCACGCGTTCAAATTTTGGCACCATACTGTGTGCTGAGCACGATGAATCATATTACGTCACAAGCAATGACCTGTGGCAATCTGGCAGGCACCATGGTCAGGCGTGACATTTGTCCACAGTAGCTCCTGCAGTTTAGATATCTGAAAGTTCGGGAGTCAGTCCATGCTGGGCATGCACCTAGGGATGCAGCTGAACTGGCCGGTGGGTAGCTACTCAACAGATTTGTACTCAGCAAATTGTAGATCTCTACACTAGTGGCCGTAGACCAGCAGCAGATCATGCCCGACTTGTCATGCATGCAAGGACTTGCATGCACAATCAGTTTGATGCAATCAAAGGACCAGCACAAGCTTTGCACTGCGCAAGAGTGGCATGACCAGCGTGTGCATTGGCTTACAGCACCAACTGGATGTAGGCTGGTAAGCCTTAGCTTCACGGGGTGTTCCACAGGCCAACAAGAAGATGCGCACAAGATCACTCTTCAGCTGCATGAACGCTTTCTTCATCATCCTTCTGGAAGGCACCAAGCACACTGACTTTGCGGCTGATCTCACTCAACTTTGATGGGCTGAGTTTGCCGCCCTCCAATAGCCTCTCTAGCCGCTTCAGCTCTGTGCTGAAGTAGTCAGAGCCCTGTAGACACGCACGTCACATGAGCCTTGCAGAACTGCAACTCGGGACATAAAATGACACCAAGGCAATGGACATGCATGCCATAGCAGCAGGTTGACTAGATCTGCTAAGCCATGTGCAGCGCTTGGAATGCAGTGTTTGTTTGCAAGTATTGCTGAGCATGCTGCACTGCATGCAGAGCCGTCCGCCAAGCACAAACAGCACACAGGACGCTAAGTTGTGACAATTACAGCTGCTCTGTGCAGCCAGAACAGTGCTGCGCCACAAACCCTTGCAACATGAACAAAACCCAGCACAGACTAGTCTGATTTTTGAGACACGGCTGACCTTGGCAGCTGCTTTCTTGACAGCACTGACATAGACCTCGCCATTGGTCTGGGCCTCTCCTGTTAGCTTGCTCACAGCTGCAGAGATTTCCTCAGCCACTGATGAAGTTGCACCAGCCGCTGCATTACACACTCATCAGGGTCAAATCAGGGTGTAACATGTCAATAGCCTGTACACTCACAGATGATTTAAGCTGCTAGCAAGTGGTTAACGCATGCTGCTGCTGAAGATACACCTCAGTAAAGTGTTTGTCAAGATTGCTGAAGGGACAGCGGCTGTCTCAATGATCCGATAGATAGGCATTGCATGCTGATGCGTCCTGCATTCTACACCTCTTGATATGCATGACAATGAGGGCAACCGGCGAGTTGTAGAAAGCAGCTGATTTGTAGGATGCTGTGGGGTAGCCAGCATGTCCACAAGACATGATGATGATGATATGAGCAGTTCAGGGCAGGTGCCTGTGGCTGCTTCAGTCCTCACCTGAGCCAATATACTTCTTAGCCAACACGTCTAGGTCTTCAATACGGGCAAAGCTACTGTCAGCCTTGACCTCTGCATTGATGAAATCCAGGAAGGCTGATGCTGTGCGCCCAGAGTTGTAGCTGCAGATAGAAGAGAGCGGGCATCAGAAGCTGAAAGGGATGCAGCAGCAGATGCCAACAGCACCACAACGTCGCCAGTAGAGTTGAGTGGACCATAATGGCTTTCATGCAGAAGCAGGTGATGCGAGCCACAAACATGATTGGAACAAGAAAGCTGCAAGCTCCATGCACAGCGAGGTCATGTTGAAATTGCCAGGGCAGGCAGGGGGCAGCTTGGTCGAGAAAGCTCACTCTTGTGGGTTGTTGACTGGCTTGCCACGCGGGAACCACTTCAAAGTAGGGAAGCCTCTTACACCAAACTTCTCACCCAATGACTTGTGCTTGTCAGCATCAACCTGCTTGCACACATTGTTTTTGATGAAGTGCATGCAGCTTTGAGAAGGTTCGTAAGGTGCAGCTGGTGTGATTCAACCGTCCACCTTTGCAATCACAACGCTGTTCTTGAGCCTGGGGTCCTTCAACACTGATTCTCCGAGAGTCTTGAACTCTGGAGTCAAATGCTTACAGTGCCCACACCTGCATTAGATGACAGACGCTGAGGTCACTTCAAGGTGGGACAGCAAGAGATAGGCGGCAGTCGAAACCTGAAACGCAGGGTGCACGACACTGTGGCTTAGCTGCATGTTGCGAACCTACCAAGGGGCGTAAAATTCCACGAGAGCGTGCTTTCCTCCATTGACGAACTTGTCAAACGTCTCAGGGGCTGCAAAGCATCAGGTGTAAGTTGGTAGACAAAAGTGGGAGAATGCTCGGACGACCAAGAATGCAATGCAACTCACTCAAATCTTGCACTCCATCAAGAGACACTGTCGGGTCTTGCGCGGCTGCGAACACCAGAAGAACTCCGCAAAAAGCTAGACCTAACTGCAGTCTGCACATCATCTGGATCAAGTTAACCTGCCTATCAGGAATGGCTCTTTAAACGCCAGAGTCCAACAAATGTTGACTTGCAAGATTGCAACTGACTGTGATGTGCACTGTGCTGCATTCAGTGTAAAAACAAGCCTTGCGCAACTCTTCTAGCTCCTCTAGCGCACGTGCCGTCGTAACGCCGTTTTGCTTACTCTTGTCCTTCCGCTTTTGCGTAACAGCTGTGCAATCAGACTCTGCTGCTGGCAAAGCACATGCTAAGCTTGGACTTTTGCTGTTAAGTCATGAGCTTGAGAGTAGAGAGACAAACAGAAAGTATTCATCCAGTAATACAACAGCGCCCTTGAGGGCACAACAATGTAAAAAGGTCATATCGCAAAATTCCATCTTCAATGTAATAGCGGTGCTGCATCTTGTCAGTCACATCAATGGTCATTGTAGAGACGAATGTACTTCGTCATTGATGCAACAGATTCAGGTCAATGTAATGCATTAGCAAAGTCTACAATACATTCGCTTAGATCCAAGCTTACTAACGGTTAGTAGCTGTTGCCTTAAATCTGAGTTGCAAAGAACCTGCAAGAAAGTTACCGAAAGCTGTGCAAACAGCGCCAAGTCATGCACCACAAGCTGTCTGGCTTTGCGCTGTCAATCCCTGTGGCCACTATGAGGCCATAATTTAGGTCAGCTCCTTCCTGCCACATCTACAGCTTGCAAGTGCACTGCACTCCGGCCCTGGGGTGCTAACCAAAACTGTCTACCAGACTGACTTAGACGCTACCATCTGGGAGCGCAATTCAATCAGGACCCCCCGGGCCGCCAATTAACAGGAAAATGACCAGCAGCACTGCAATAAACACTCCTCCAGCTTTGAAGAAGAGCTCTTGACTCCAAAAATCCAGTACAAGGTTTTCTTGCTTTTTGATGTTTTCTCGCAGTTGTCTTCTGCTGTCTCTGGCGAATTGAGGTGATTTGTTGCTGGACTTAGGCTGCTGCTGTGACGCCGGCCTTTGCGCTGTGCGATCCTCCACCACTGGGATGTTTTTGTTCAGTCCGTCTTTGAAACTGGACCATGCACTATCCCAATCCAATCCTCTTTTGCTGCTTTCATCTTTGTCAGCAGCTCTGGGCACATGTCGACGTAGTCTGGGCGAAGACTTGATGGGCTTGAAAGCTTGTTGCGTAGGGCGTGCCAAGGTGACTCGTGCATGCAATAAAGTGTGGTCAATCTTCGAGCATAACACTTGCATACTGCAGAGTGAGTCAGGCGGTAAGGCAATAGCCTGTGCGCTGCGCACAAACGGGAATGCTATCACCTACCAAACGGTTCATCTTCTTGGATGATAAGTCTGTTTTAGTGCTGCAAGAGATACTTGCGAGTGCTTGGGTCTGAGCACTCACCTTCATCGCAGCGCGCGGAGTTACCTATGCGTGCTGGTGCCACCAAGAACCTGCTCTTCAGCCTCCCGTGGAAATGCCTCTAAGGCGTTATGTCTTATCTGTGTAGCTAGCAGCCTGTCCCCGCTTGCGCGTGGGGCTTTTTCATCGCACTCGATAGGCATTGAAAGCTACACCGCATGGCCGTCTTGAAGGTAGATACCGTAGTCCCTGCTGATGTGTTGCTTTGTAGTTTTTGCAAAGGCATAGGTGATCAGCAAATGCTGAGGGGTTCCCTGATAATCAAAGACAGCCTTCATTCCCTGTCTTTACAGCCTCTTTTCCCGGTTTAGGGCTCAGCAGATGTGCTTCAGAATCATGAGCTGACAGCTAGAGTAATCAGCCACCTGGACAGCTTGTGAGATATCATTGTGTGCTCTGCTGTCAGCAAAAGCTGGCATAGTACAGTCAGCAACTTGGCGCCAACGTCACTGGTCATTCCTGGTCATGACGCTAATTTGACAGTCATTGCCACTGACAGCATACTGTATTGGGTACAGCAGAAGCAGCGCCAAGGACACCTTCACAATCTGCATACCTTGTCAATTCTATTAACGAAGACGTCAGAGGATGTGGCAACATCAACATCAATACATGAACTGGCATCATTTGGACAGGCAGTGATAGCCTTTGCAGGCCTGTGGCCTCTCACACACACTACACTAGATGGCCCATTTAAGCTGACACAGATTGTGTTACTACTACCCACAACATTGCAGTCCCTACATGCAAGATTGGGTTGCAGTCAGGAGTATGATGATGAAGATTATGATGATGATGATGGCATACTCTTGGCCCTGTTTAAAAATTTTGGTAGTCTGCGCTCCCTGCATCTAGAGACCGTAAGCCCTGCAAGCCAATATAGGATGTTTGAAATAGATACTGCTCTGCCAAATCTGCAATGCTTGCACGTGTCACCATTTACCACCACATACTACGACAATCTGGCTCAGTTGCTACCAAACCTGACCCATGCAGCGTTGGTTGTACGTGACCATGATGCACAGGAGTTAGCTGATCTGCACTGCATTCAATGCTTGTGTTTGGCTCTCATTGATGTTGGCAATGATCTAGTTTCATTTGTGGTCAAAGCAGACAGTAGTCTGCGTGAGCTCCGAATGGTCGCAACTTTGAGAGTCACTATCAACATTCAGGTGCAAAAGTCAGACCTGTGTTATGAGTGTTATGGAAATAGATGGACAATTAGCAACGCTGCCACTCAGGGGGTTGTGTGCAAGGTGCCTAAAGACTTTCAACCATTTTCCTGCCACGATCTCAAGCGCATGTGTTACAGACACTTGTGAACTTGCAGTGTAACAAATCCTTTCCACCATGTCAGAGATCCTTTTTGATGCTCTGGAGCCATATGGCCAGCCAGGTTACCAGAGCATGCATGCATGCATATGCCTCTTTGAACAGTCTGATGCCAACGACACTGGCAGGTGTACACATGTCTTACATTATACATATGTTCATCATGCCCTGAATTACTTCTGATTGCATGCTACTGGCAACAACGGCCATGGACTCCTGGTGGCACTCAAGCAGCTGCAGCCGGCATGGCATAGGTGAGACAGTGTCAGACCTCAAATGCTTTGACGCAAAGCTATGCGCCAACACTACAAGGTCATCTGGTCACAAAGTAGCGCTTCTTGCCTTCAAAGGATTGCCTTGGCAACATCTGCAGAGGTGCATCCCCGCAGTGCAAGGGTATAGGCTAAACAACAGCGTACAGTATGTTGTTGGGACAGCGTGAGCAATGTCCCAAAAATGGAGCTCTTTCTGTGCTTGAGCACAAAAGAGTTGCCACCACAACAGCACCATTCACGTACCCATGTTTGCTGATGCAGCAGGAAACTGAGTCTCAGCAAGCTATCACTAATCTGCACACATTGCAGCACCTCAACAGAGGTTGTCAACTTATACCTGTGCAGTCGCACAAATATCTCAGCAGATTGCAAGCCTGCAGGAATAGCTGGCACATTCCGCCTAGATGAATGGACTTACACACTTTGACGTGCGCAATCGGGCAGATCTGCAAAGTCAGCACTGCTGGCAGCAGATGGGTGCAAAGGCAACGTAACACATGACAGAGCAGATGGTGCAGCTGTAACAGGATCCTGGTAAGTGATGTGTTGCAGTTGGATCAGAAGCCCAGTGCAGACTCAGACCAGGTTGACAGTGGAATATGTCAGCAACAAACTGATGGCAAGCATAGGGCAAACTCTTGGGCCCGGCAAGGCTACTCTGGTCACCTGGCCAACCTCACTGACAGGCTGCCTCCTTTCTGGAGTGCAAAGGTGTTACATGCACTGCACGAACAAGTACAGCAGTTCAGCACAGTATGTGCCTGTATGATAGCATGCAGCAAAAGCAGTATTGTTTGCAAAGCGCTGTACGCAAGTAGCAGAATCAGCATCATGCACACTCAGAAGACTTTGAGTACCACAGCATCTTGAACTTACTTTTATGCAGGGGAAGCTTGCATGCAGGTGGCTTGTGCTCCATCAACAACAGGTACCATGGGCAGTCCTGCAGAGCTGCACATGGGGGTACAGGACAGTCTTAAGGCACCTGACAACAGTGTTTCGTTCTTGCTTGAAAAGCCCTGTAAAGCTTCTGCTTGGTTTGGCTGTGGCTAGGCCTGACGGCAGCGCTTGTGATCCAATGTCGTTCTGTTGATGTTGCAAAAACGGGCGCAGCACGTAGGCACGGCAGCTGTCACCGTAACAGCAACCTCCTTAGGTCATGGCAGCATGGTAGACACGTTCCCCAGAGCCCGATGGTAGTGGAATTTGGGTCAAGTGGCCCCTGTGCATCAGCCTGTGCATGTTGCATGCAGGGCAGAATGTTGAGCCAAAGGAGCACTATGATATCTGTTCTGTTTTGTAGTTTTGTTTTTGTTGAATGTCCCCAGCTGCAACTGAGGGCTCAAACGGTTCGTCTTCCTGGCCGAGATAGTGCTGCAATACGTAGTTCTCAGCTCAGCCAAAGCTTCTCTGCTCGGGTTCTTGGATCTGGGCGCTCACCTCCATCCCAGCGTGCCGGGGTACCTTTGCGTGCTGATGTCAGCAAGAACCTGCACTTTGGCCTCCCACAGACATTCCATTCTAAGGCGTTGCGCCTTATCTATCCGTGTGTAGACTTCTTTCATCACCCTCAATAGCGAACGCCACACCGCATGGCCACCTCGAAGGTGACTTCCGTAGTCCCTGCTGAGTTGTGGCTGTGTAGTCAAGTGGGTGATCAGCAATGGCTGAGGTGTCCGTGATAGGCAACATATAGACAACCTTCATCCTCTGTTTTTACAGCCTTGAGTCCCTGTGCAGGGCTATGAAGACGTGCTCCAGAATCAGGAGCTGACAGCCGCAGTCATCAGCCATCTGGACAGCTTGCGAGATCTCTTTGCTTGCTCTGCTGTCAGTAAATGCTGGCGTGCTACGGTTAGCAACTTGGCGCCAACAGCGTTGGCAATCCCTGGCCCCAATACCAAATTCACATGCAAGACCACTGACCCCATACTTTACTGGGTACAGCAGAAACAGTGCCAAGGTCATTTCAAAAACCTGCATAGCTTGTCAATTGAGACAGAGGACGAGACAGAGGACGAGGCAACATCAACATCAACAAATGAGCTGGCATCATTTGGCCAGACAATGCTAGCCTTTGCAGGCATGTGGCCTCTCACAACCATTACACTACATGGCCCGTTTAAGCTGACACAGGTTGTGCTACTACTACCCACAACATTGCAGTCCCTACATGCAACAGTGGATTGCAGTCGACATGATAAATATAGACCCTGCACATCATTGTCGCAGTTTGAAGGGCCCGTGAGCCTGCAGTCCCTGCATCTCAAGTTTGAAGGCACTGCAAGTCAAGACATGGTTGTTGACATAAATGTCGATCTGCCAAACCTGCAGCGCTTGCATGTGTCACCATGGGGTGTTGTGTGGTACATTGATAGTATCTGTGATTTGCTGCCCAACCTGACCCATGTTGCCGTGATTGTGTGTGCTGATGAAGCACAGGAATTCGCTGATCTGCCACATATTCAGCACTTATGTCTAGGTCTTGTCAAAACTGACAGCAATGATGTTCACTTGCTTTTGGTTGAGGCAAACAGTCCTTTACTTGAGCTCAGAATGCTTGCATTTTCAGCAGTCAAAATGCAAGTTGAGATTCAGAAACCAGACTCGTGTTATGATTGTCGTGGATCTCACAGTGGATGGGCTGTTAGCAACACTGGCACTCAGGAAGCTGTGTGCAAAATGCCTAGAAATTTTCAGTCGCTTTCCTTCACTGATCTGAATCGCATCTGTGACTGTGGCTAGTAGTACTACTGATTCCAATTTTTTTAACGTTCACTGGCATTTTTTGCTGTGCATATGCATGCATTGCAGGGAGCACACACAGTCACAAGGGTTATAGTAGCACACATGTCTCCAGTTCGCGAGTTCAGAGGTGTGACAGTCTAATTATAGAAGTGCTGGTCAGCTAGTTTTATGTCCAGGTACAGCCTCTTCTCAATGACTCGAAACCTCCTAGGGTTTCAAGCACCTAGAAGACTTTGACTACCTCAGCATCTTGGACCTACTTCAAAACAAGGGAAGCTTGCATGCAGGTGACTGTGCCCCATCTTGAACAAGTGCCATGGGCAGTCCTGCAAAGCTGTACATTGGGGTACATGACAGCCTGTTGACCAGACATCATTGTTTTGGTCTTGCTCGAAATTTCAATTTGAAAGCAAGTGACCTTGCAAAGCTCATGGTTTGGCTATAGCTAGGCCTGACTGCAGCGCTTGTGACCCAATGTCATTTCGACGATTTTGCAACAATGGATGCAGCACATACCGTAGATTGCTCTCACTGCAGCTGTGACAGCAACCTCCTCGGGTCATGCAGCTCAATTGCCAGAAGTGTAAGTCAACTGCGGACAGTAGTCGACAGCGTAGATTTTTTGTGACACATGCATTGTCATTGCACGACATGCTTTACTGATTAAGTGTAGCAGTATGCGACGGGGTAGGCCAATACAGGTAATAATGGCCATGTACAGTGGATTAGCGCTGTAAGTCAGAAAGCGATGCCTCCTGAAAGTTTAGCAGTACTTGATGCCATGCCTGTTGCAGATACTTGCACTCATCTTAGTCATACCGGTGAGAAGCTTGCTTGGACCAGACATATGCGCATGCATGCATATGCATTTGTAGCCATTTGAAACCACTGCATCAAGGGCATGGCCTCAGCCAGTCCAATTGGCTGTTGCAAGGCAAGCAACAAGTCCAAAGAGCAGAGCGCTCAGGGTTTAGCCTGCAGCCTAGGCTTGCACAACAGGGCCAACCAATTACCAAGGCCACTGGGGCAAACTTTGCACCTGAGGAAACATGTGTAACATTGATTCTTACGCTGTATTTACGATGCATACGTACGCTGCATGATCGACTGCCTCGATGACATACAGACAAGCATGGTGATCTCTTTCTCTCTCTTTCAGCTGCTCGGGCGAAATGTTCCAGCGACTATTGCACTTGGCAAGCAACGAACAATCGGATGATGCGAAGGCCACGACTTTGACCTTGTTCTCCACAAACAAATCTAGAAAGCAGTCGTGATCACTTTAAACCTTCTGTACGCACCGCTGCAGAACATCATGCAAGTGAGAGCCGCATATGCAACAAATGGTGTTGGTGGCAGCCGTTATATACGGACCAAAGCACAGGTTTCGTTCAGAAAGCAGCGCAGGAGGGGTCTATGCCTGCAGCACAACAAGTTGACCTCGAGTTCTTATGGCAAGCTTGGACGTTTGGCACCACTCCACCAGACAGCCCTAAACGCCCGCAACAATGCCAAAGTTGAGTCGAGACACACGGAAGAACGGCAAGCCGTTCACCAGCTTCGTCTCTTGCCCGAGGTCGCGAACATCGTGCCAGTTGACCTGGACCTCGACCTGTCTTTTGAGGGGGACGAGTATATGGAGGGCATGCTGAATGTCCAAGCTGTCCTCTCCCAGCCGGAGCTTGCACTTCTTTGGCATAAAGCAGAAGCAAGGGCCATTCCTTGTCTTGACCAGTGCCTCAAAGCACTGACGTTTTCATACGATACTGCTTTCACTTATGCAGAAACTCTTACTATAGCAACACTCGAGCTCTTCTGTGAAGAGATTGACAGCTACTTCACCTGAAGCTCTGAGTCTCTGGACCGTTATGTGTTAGCTTGCTTGTGTGTGAAGGTATGACTGACAAACCCCATTTACGCTAGTACAGGCCTTTCAAAGGTGCATGTTGATGCCTCTGTGATTTTCCTAGTGAGCTTGCATGAACTTGAGGTGATCGTCCTTTCCCACCATGCAGCATAACCTCTTCTGTGTAAGAGCGTAATACTCAAGCTCACCATGTGATACATGCCTTGCTAAGCAACATGCTGTGGTGTACTGAAGCCTGCAGTGTGCCCTGCGCAGCTCATGTGGTCTTGCTCTGGACTTGCTCCAGTGAAGGCACTGCTGATTGGCAAGCGCCTATGCCAAATGACAAAAACAGCTTTCCATCTTCACCATCAGGTGATTGCCTGCACTCTGCTACAGCCACTAGGCTACATCTGTTCTGTTGCTTGCAACTTTGCATGAAAGTCACAGTGTGCAATATGTTTCAGTCTGCACCATTTCTTTGACTGATGCATGTCCATGGATCTAAATCATCTATGCAGCAAAAGGTTGCAGCAGCTCCTCAAGCATGAAGGACTGCCCTGGCCTTAGTACTGTAAGGCACAAAGGTCAAAGGTCTTGCTAGTGTTTAAGGAGTGCAAGCTCCAACATTTGTTTAGTGACATAGAAACACCAGCTGGGACCAACCAAGGTTGATGTTTGTTATGGCACCTAGCACCTAGTTGTTGCGTAATGAAGTCAAGCTTGTCTTTCAACAATCTGGCAGTTGGTCTGCAGTTTGCAGAACATGGGGATGTTGCAGACAGCTACAGCAAAGACTTGCAGTGGTGCCGGCGGGCTGTGGATGCAGCAAAGCTTGGAATACGCATAACGGATGGTTTGCAGAGCCCGACATCACTCTTGTTGCCTGATGGTTGGCCCAAGAATGCTCCCTTATTTGGTGAGATGCCGACATTGCTCTGACTGATGACACACCTATGCAACATGATCCTGGTGGTTGTCCCCTCGAGCCACACTGCTAACAATGATTTTGAATTTCCAAGGCCAATGTTGGACCTGGTGATCTGTTGTGAGTTTTTAGCTGGCCAAAACAGTGATCATGCATATTTTGCTCATTGTGTACAAACTCAATATGCTCAATGGCCTGCAGGCAGTCCAAGAGTTACATCGCTGCCAGGGTTCACAAACTACTGTGATACAGTCTTACTGAAAGCAGAAGCTGCTACAGCTGCCAGCCAAGCCAGCACCGTGCTTCAGTTGCCAGATCTGACAGCTTCCTTCCTTTATGTTACACTTCTGGCGTTAGATCATCTGAATGTCACAGCTGCAGATGTGTCAAACATTGACAGGACAGCAATGCAGAGGGTGATGTGCGATAGCTATTGCCAACTGACATTGGACTTGAAAGCCCTCAGCAGGTACATCAAGCCTGGTGGATTTGCGCTGCACCAAGCCAGGGATATGGTGTCCCTGGCAAAAAGCACACAACACCCTCGGCATGCGCTGTTAGCGGAGGCAATTGAGGAACAGATTCGGGTGCACCAAGAATGGTGCAATCAGTTGAAGCCTGTCTTGCAGAGGTATGTTTTCCTGATATGCACCGGAACTGAATTTGCAAACGTGGAGGAAAGATTGGGCCCACCTCATCTTCTCTCGGTGTATTTGCCTGATGGCGTAGTCTTTTTGTACATCTGCAAACTTACAGGCTCCCAGAAGGGTACTCTGACAGCACATCTGTGTTACTCCCCTGTAAACCTGCCATGACTATTAGGGTAAGCCCTGTAAACCTGCCTGTAAACCTGCTCAATAGTGTCAGTCAGCGTGGGTCAGAGCAGTGTGGGGCAGCATTGCATGCTGACCTCTGTTGGTGGCTGTGAGACCTCTTTTGGAGGCTGAAATGTGTTTGCTAACATGCTAACGTGCTATGCGCAGGTTGAGCATGTTCTATTCCAGCTCAAGTGGCACAGCTCCAGTGACTGAGTGGAACTCAGTCACTAGGCAGGTGCAGGATTTATTTCAGGTT
>JAABUP010000738.1_pt1 | contig 70460 bp, 99 predicted proteins | sample 5559201 | NCBI WGS metagenome assembly JAABUP01 (sample SAMN10711887, study PRJNA513373) | rock metagenome | isolation source: Antarctica rocks | place: Antarctica | reverse complement strand
TGAGGGGAAGAGGTGGGGCGCGGGGGATATGTTTGGGAGTGACCCCAGTGATCCATGGCAGCAAAGAGCAAAGCCTGGAGAGTGGGTGAGGATGCACACGTGTAGAGGCTTACACTGGCGGTGAGTTGGCCATTCTTGACCTCGGACCTGAAGACCTGAGAGGGCATTGGGGGCAGAGGAGCAGACTTCACAGAGTCGTGAAGGGGTAGCCCACAGAAACCCCCCTTCATGTCACGGTAGGCTGTCTGTATCCTCTCCAGAACGATGGGATTGATGCCCCAGGCTGTTTCACCCATTGCGTTCAGTGCATCATAGATCTGCCAGCAAGCAACGTGTCAACTGCCTTGTGACTAATTGAAGGTCTCCTCTCATGCTTTGCCACTGCATCCTGTTGTGTGGGCATGCTAGTGCCATGTAGTGGTACAGACTGCCATCAGTTTCTGCAAAGCTCATGCTGTCACATGTCATGTTCTGATTGGCTACTATATGGTTTTCTTTACTGCATTTCGCCATGCTTGTAGCTGTGGAAACTGATTGGCCATGCAGACCTACGACGTGACATAAAAAGACCTGCCTCTTGTTGACTGATGGGTGTCATGATAACTTTGTGGGTCCTGGAGAGAAAGCTGACATCTCAGTGCATGTTTCAGAGAGGAGTCTGTGATACTCAGTCCCACAAACTCACCACAGAGCTCGTATGTCAATGAGTGTCATGCATTCAGAAGATGCACCTGATAGCATATACGGACATCAAGCAGGCATGTTGGCTGACCTGCCCGAGTTTGCCAGCTTTGTGCTGTGCAAAGAGCTGGTTGACCTGTGCCGCCGAGCCGCGCACGCGCATCATCATCGACTGATGACTGATGTGGCCTCCAATGTTGGGGGCGACCCAGGGTTTGGGGGGTATGAGCATGGGCATCCAGCGAGGCAGTAATGCATCTGCTACCTACAGTTGGCAAGAGGGCTTGGTCAGGGATGAGCCTTTCTGTATGTGAGGAGCAGCGCAGTGTATGCATCCTGTAAAGAAAGGAGAAGGTCTGCTTGTGAGTCTAATAACAGAGGGGCGAAAGGCGCTGACAGGTAAGGTGGCCTAAGGGGTTAGGGACTGGGGTACAAAGGGGGGATTGGGGTTCATCACCAGTCATGTCAAGCAGCTGCTGCAAGCTGAGTGCCCACTGAATGCTCTTTGGGTTTGTGTTTCAACTCGTGATGAAGGCTATGCAGGAGTGTTGGGTGCTTGTCCATGGCCCAACTAGGGTAGACATCATCCTCATGACATGCTATCATGGCAATTGCATTTGCATGTCATCAAGACGCAGCATTATAGCAACCGCATTTTTAAGCATATAGGTCAGGTTGAATGAAGTTCACATGGCCCCAACTGGGTCAAGACACAGCAAGCTTCTGTGCACTTGAACAACATACAGTGCGGCCACTGACCTCTCATTGCATTTCATGCAGCGCAAACAGATGATCTCTTTTCTTGACATCAAAGGAGCATGAAGCACAAGAACATGCCTGCTCATGTGAATGTCTCTGCAGCAGGTGATCATGCTTGGCCACATGCTGCCTCACCATGCATGCATCACACACCCGGGTACAGACAAGAGGATCAACTTTGACAAAACAAAACAGTTTGTGGTGAACGATAGCACACCTCTTCATCAGAAAGGCGGCGCAGCAGTTCATCATGCATGGTGATCATGCCAAACTTCTTCCACCAGCCCTTGCCCTTCTCATCGTACCCAGTCACCAGGCCATGCCAGAAAGCAGGCTGCTCAGTCTTGGCACCGGTCTTGTGACCCTTATTGTCACACTCATGCACCTCAATGGTGGCTGTATCCATCAGCAGCTTGGTCAGCACCACCCCAACCTGCAGGGGTGCAGGGCTGATCTGTCCATGCATGTGTTGCGCTGCACATATCAGCCTGTCATCAAGCCTTTTGCATCAACAACATGCAGTGTTGGACATGTGGGTGCAGCAGTGAGGTTATGAGCTGTAGGAGGGTGTGGCTGCCTGAGAATACATGGAATTCTAGTTGTGTGTCATCACATGCATCTGAGCATCTAACATGACCCTTGACTACGTTTTGACATGTGACTCCCCTCCATGCATGACGAAGGTGGGCTACCTTGGCCAGCATATTGCTCCCCCACATCTCGTCACCAAGTGCACGCTTCTTGTCCCGAACTGTCAGGTTTCCAGTGTCCGTGTGAAGTTTGTGCCAACGCTTGCGGATAGCCCCCAGCCGGGACTCATACCGGGGATCCACCTGCCAACAACTTTGAAAAATTCATAAACCTACCACATATTATAAGAGCAGACAGAAACTTTGCAAAGTCACCTACCACATAACATGAGAGCAGACAGAAAAAAACGTTGTAACAGGTTGGAATGGAAGAAAAAGCGTAACAACCATAGAAGGGTAATTTGCCTTCGGCAGATCTTTATAGCCTCAACGACACCACCTTGCAAGGCATGGTCATACACTTCATGATGCGCACTAGGTTACCAAGTGGCAGGTAACTTCTGGATACACCCAGGATGTATCAACACAGACTGTGCCAGTGGCACGTTGCAATCACCTGCTTGAACGCAGCAGCAGCGTAGAAGATGGACGGCAACATGCACAATGCTGGCTGTCAGTCATAGCCAGCACAAATTGCATTAGTCATGGCTCAAGTCAAACAGGCCAGCTGTGTGCAGCTGTCAAGAGGCTGCTGCAGGTATGCGTAAGTCCAGACAACAGACTAGGCCCAACCTTGAACCAGTCCACCACAGCAGCTGGTGCCTCTTCATCAGATTCCAGGTCAACATCCGGGAGTGCATCTTCTTCCAGAGCATCAAGCTTTGACAAGGCCTGCTGATACACCTCATCGTTGCACAGCATGGCCCTACTGTTCGGTGAACTTCTGCCCCGGGGCCTGGGGGTCTGGATGGGTGCCAGCTGGGGGGCAGAGTGATCCTCTCGCATTGATTGCAACTCCTTTAGCTCACTCTCCCACTTTGCGCGGCGTGCTGTCCAGTCATAGCCCATGCGCAGGCACTCTGCATGATCCGCCCACATGGCTTTCTGGACCTTGGCCATCTTGCGCTGCCTGCGGGCTTCCAAGTCCACCCGCCGCTTCATGTTCTCAGTCCCAATCTGCTCGTTCACCATCTGCACCAAAGGCAAAGCGTGTTTTGCAATACGCCCACATCTCGGACCTTGCTTCTGAGTAGGGGCAGTCTGCAAGGGATGTAAAGGACAAAGTGGCAGGCAGGGAGAGTTGACCGTGTGCAAAGGTGAGCTGAACTCATTATGTTGCTGTATCCATTACTATCTGTCATTTTAGCCTCTTCAGAACACACAGGTACATACACACCAACTTATCCAAGGATATTGACAGTGACTGAGGGCAGCATACGCATGCTGAGCATCACAACAGCAGACAGCAAATGTTGTTAAGATGCAAACAACACCAAAAACAGCAATGACTGAGTGACTGCATGCAGTTGAAAAATTGCCAAATGTCACTCCTGCAGCAATGCCAAGTAGCAATGCCGTGAGCTATGCAAGCAGCTTGGAGTTGCTGCTGCCGACAGCCAGAAGCAGACGCTGAGAGAGGTACCTTCCCAACGTTCATGGCCACACGTGTAAGCTTCACCCTGCCTGCTTCATCATCAGTCAGCATAGAACCAAGGACACCTGCAAATGTGCAATGATTCAGTGCATCCTGCTTTGGCAAGCTGCCAGAGTTGTGCAGGAAAGTGTGGCAGGTCAACATATAGAGTGCTGCATACTACCGCAGTATCTGCAGCTGTGGTGTTGACAATCTGTCAGCAGAGTGTGTCATTAGCGAAACATGCTTCTTGCAGCCAATGCCAGCCTGTTGCAGCCACTCTTGTAGGAGTTCTACTATCTGTGATGCCAACAAGCGATTCCGTCAAAGCCAGGTGAAATGGTCAAGTCGTGCAGGCACTCACCGTGCATGGTGAGTACCGCCAGCACATCTGGTTCTAGAGCATACAAGTACGCGCCATAGGACATGCGATCTTTCCCCTTGTCCCCTCGCTTACACTGCACCCAGTACAAACAGAGTCAAATCTGTGCAATCAGCTATCCTTGACACGTGGTAAACAGTAGCTAAGGCTGACATTGTATGTACATAGCAGGCAGGGTGTGCACAGACACAGATGCGCTTGAGATATTGAAGAGGCTGGTGCAAGATGCACTATGATCTTGTCAGTACTGGCACTGACCGCTTCCTGCTCCTGTCTGATGGCTTCTTCAAGCTTTGTGAACCACCTGTTCATGACACTTCTGGTTCCCATCAATGAGTGCCCACGTCCCATCTTGCGCATGTTAGTGGCATGTTCAGTGTACTTGTAGCGTAGTGTCTCCACCGTGGACCACTCCAACTTGAGCTGCTGTTCCCATTTCTCCAGCATGCGCAGATTGCTCTTGCTTTCTTCATCGTTTGCAGCTCGAAGGACAAGCTTCAATGGGGCAAATTCCCTAAGAATCCGGTTGTTTCTTCGTTTATGACCGTCCGCTCTATTGGGTCCGGAGTGAGCCTCTGCCAGAGCGACCGATAGAGCATTGAGGAGGTTGTGGTGGGCCTGATGCTCGATTTGTCGTGCTGTGGGCTCTGCCGCTGTGAATCGGGGCTCTACAGACGCTATGTCATGAGCAGGCTGGGCTGACAAGGCCCTTGCGCACTGCGGTAATAGGTCCGGCTGGGCTCCAGTGAGAGGCGGCGGATTTGCGCAACTGCTGCTTGAACTTTGTGTACGACAGAGCTGGCGAAAAAGTTGCAAACCCCGCAATTTCCCGGTCATAGGTTATGCTGACAAGATGACATGCACGATCAGCAGCCCTGCAGCTTGAGGTGGCTAGCTCCGAAGCAGATGCACTTTGCACCTGCAGTTTGCAGTCAGTGTTGCTGGTCCAGCGTCTGCGGATCTCTGAAAATGTAACGAAACGGCAGCCAGCATTGCTCCACCAAGTACAGCAGCTAGGGTCTGAGCGTTTTCAATATGTCGTCATCCGGAACCCTGCTATTGGGGCCCCCGTGCAACTGCTTCCTTGATAGATCGGATCGTCCCCAAGGATGCACAGAGAAATGCCTGGGTCATACGTATTACGTCAGATACAGTGTGCAGTCATGCAAGGTAGTGTTAGGCTGCGCAATGCACTGAAATGCATTGATATGCATCTCGGAACCTATGTTTCCTTGATAGATTGGATCTCAGGTACACGTTCGGAACCTATGTTTACAGTCAAGTAGAACCACTGACTTTGAAAGCTGCTAAGAAAACCTGCAACTGCAACTGCGTATCATAACGCAACCACAGTCCACTGCCTTCGGGCAGCCACGGGCCGCAAATGATGCTCTGGCTTGCCAGGAAAGTTGAAGATCTCAAGCATGACAACATAACTGTCACACAGTCGAAACAAGAAAAATCTGCAGGCATATCTTTGAAAGGCCGCTGTTGTCTTGCTATAGACTGGACAGTTGATAATGGTCGGGCGGTTGTCAGCAGATGCGCTGCAGGGAGAGGAAGCCTTGATCCAACCCTTGCTGCGATGGTGACACAATGGTCAGGCAGGCATCAGCTGGCAAGACCAGGTACTCAAGCAATGAGGTGCTGTTCATGTGCTGTCCCAAGGGTCCATCAGAACAGTTGGCACGAGCTGCCGTGTGCTGTCCCATGCATCTCGAATGGGCTCTCAGAACAATCTTCCCATTGACAAACAACTGGAATGCAGGCCTCTGCTTGCCAAAAAATGCAGCCGAGGCCTGATACACCCCTGGCTGCACCACTGTTATGTCAGCCTGCATCATGACATGCTTACCTCAGGAATGTCAGGAATGAGTCTACAGTTCAGCATGCAGTGTGGTACACCCACCAGCTACTATGGGCGCCCAGACATGAAAATGAAGCCAATACAAGGCTGCAAACCAATGAAGGTAATTTAAAAGCAAGATTGCAACCCAAAAAGCAAACACACTCGCTCTTGCCTTGTCATGGAAGAAATGTTGTGGATCAGCAGGCATGCAGCACCTATCCCAGACAACTGCACCATTGCGCCTGAGCTTGCCATTGGTCCACTGCCATCGTCCACATGGCCCAATGAAGCCACCATCCTTGAACAACAACAGATTGTGCAACTCTGCAGCTGATGCCTTGTCGTCTACATCACGGCTGACCTGCACACAGCTTGTCAGGCTTCGTCAATTTTTAGTGCAGGTGTCGTATTGTTTGGACAATTACAACAAAGACAACAGAGATTGATCAGGGATGACATGGACACAGCCTGCATGGATCTAAGAGGTTTGTGCAAGCTGTTCACCTGCGCATGCTATGATTAATCTGGCAAGCTTGGCAACATATTCAGCAGCCTTCACAGAGAGGGCACAGGCGCAAAGGCAGATGCAACCCCAGACAAAGGGAACTTGTAAGCAACACGGTCCTAGCAAGGCACAGCACACAGCAACACATCACTCTTCATCAATTAGCAAGCAGGAGAACAGGTATGGAGAAATGCACATGGTCAAAGATGCAATGCAAATTGCCCATAACAGATACTTCAATCACCTGTGTGTAATGTTTACCTGTGACAGCGCGGCGTTCACCTCCTTGATGCTTGCTCTGGTGTTCAACTCATCCTTCACAGCTTGCAGCTCCACAATGGACACCTTGGTGCTACGCAGATGCTCCATGACCTGTGCAAAAGTGATGAACACATTTCACCAAGACGCCATAGCAGCATCACTGCCGACAGCAGTATGGGCGCAGATCAATGCATAGAAACCACATATCTGCTAGGCACTCTGTGATGCTTGCAGCAAGCAGCTTGCATGCTGATCAGAGATGTCTGACACAGGGGGTTTGCATTCAGTCTGACCTGTTGCAGATGCTCCTTGTCTGCTTTGGTGTCTACATGGCTGCAGAGTGAGTTGTTGCTGCTTCTCAGCTCCTTGATTTCCTGTTGCACTGCGTCCACAGACTGTTGCATTGCAGAGCGCTGCATTGTCTGTGACTGCCTCATCTCAGAAGTGCTTGCACTCATACCAGAACTGCAAACATGGCAAGTTTGATTTGGTTCCAAGCAGTGTCCCTGCTGTACATGATGTGGGTACAGGAAAAGCATAAGCATAACCGACCTGAGACGGTCGACAGCTGATGCAGCCTCAGCATTGACCTTGTCAATAGCATTGTGTACATCACAAAGAGCTACATATGAACTCTTCTCTGCAGCTTCTTGGTGATGTTGCAGTGCTGACAAGTCTGCCGCCAGTTTCAAGCTGGCTGCTGTCAGCGCTGCTGCCTGTGTATATAAACATGTATCTGCATCAGGCAAACTGAACAATCTTTGAGCAAAGCAAACATGACTGCCCACCTTGGCATCAAGCTGTTGTTTCAGTTGGCCAGTCTGATGTCGCTGAGTTTGCACAAAGTTGTGCATGTCTGCATGGCTGACTTTTGTGTCAACAGACTTGCTGAGTATGTCCAGTTTTTTGTGCAAAGCTGTCTGTGACGCTGTGATGCTGTGCAGATCTTTCAAGGTAGCAGCAGCAGCTATCTGCTGTTCAAGCTGCAAAAGCATGCAACATGTGGCTTGCAAAGTGTCTCTTTGTTAAGAGAAGGATCACAACTGAAGGCAACTTATGTTACTGCCTTGGTTGTGCACCTTCGATTCTTTGAAAGCGTGCTCCTTTACAGATACTTTGCTGGACATTGCTGACAGGAAATCCCTCTGCTGCACATAGCCTTGTTGCTTGAATTCGAGGTCTTGGATGACGTCGTTTTGTGCCTTGACCTGGTTGTACAGAATGCTGAAAGCCTGCTTGATAACAGCTGGTACGTTTCTCCATTCCTGCGCACCCTGTGGTCACTATGGAACGTTGTGAAGATGACAGCTGCCTTTATCAAAGCTTGACCTGCCTTGCTCACCTCAAGCTGACTCTCAATGGTGGCACTTGATACTAGCATGGTTGTGCACCTCAGAGCTGAAGAGAAAGAGGTTTCTGCACCTTGCAACCTTACCGGTATTGGCAAGCCTGAATTGGGTTACCTGCAATTTGACCAACAATCGCAAGCACCTGCAAGGATCTTGTACTGGGATGTGGGGACTAGGGTTTTGATGAAGGTGTTTCAGAATCCCAGACGTCCTTTCGCATCGCTTCCTGGCCAACCTTTTGCAGCTGCCCTGCAAAGTCCCTGCGCGCAACAGGCAAACGCAGAACTTGCTGCAACACAGCGCACTGAAGATGTTTCGGTCTATGCTTGTTGGTGTGGTGTTGCTGTTTGCCGGACAGTGTCTCGCGGCTGAGGTGAGCCTTTGCCTTTCTAGCGTCTTGACCTGCGCTCTATGGGTCAGCCTATTGCATGCACATTAATACAAAACGAGAGTGGTTGATTGTTGTCATGTGGCATGAGAGGCAACTTCTCTTGCTCGCAACGATGCCGCAGAAGCTACTTATATTCAGGTCACTCAAGTATATCTTGGCAGACTCACACGCGTTTGCGGCATTGCCTGCAGTATCGCATCATCACTGGACAGACCGCATCCGGTGGCGCGTTTTCCAGCGACTTTCTGAGCGCTCTTTCTGCGGACTTCACCAGCAATGGCACCAGCAACAGCACCAACTCCACCGCTGCAAACACGAACCTGTCTCTTAACAGGACATACGCCGGGGCATCCGTCCCTGTGGATGTTTACAGTGTGTCTTCCTCTTCGAACGTTAACGCAAGCAGCCTATGTGCTGCTTTGACCAGCACAAGCTCAGGTGAGCACTCAGGGGCTTCTTGATGCAGGAACCAATTTCCTGCATGAATCTGCGTCCACGAAAGACTGCCTGTTGGTTTATTCATATCTTGGCCTCAATTTTTTTGCTGATTTGCAGTGGGCTATTGTGAGGTAGATGTCCAGGTGTCAACTGACGTTGGTGCAGCAAGTCCTGATGACACACTGTTGCCACAGCAGTGGGATATGCCCCATGTGACTGCCCCCACAGCATGGGCAAATGGTTTCACCGGAACCCCCCAAGTACGAGTGTGCATGATTGATACTGGTGTTGACTACACGCATCCTGACTTGGTGGGGAACCTGTGGGTCAACCCGGCTGAAGCAGCAGGAGCTGGTGCTTCTTCCACCAACAGCTACAAGAATGGCATTGATGATGATGGTGATGGTAAGCCTCTTAGACTGCTGCAGTGATGCTTGGCAACTGCCTAGGTGGTGAAGCACAACCTGTCTTTGCAAGCCATAGCAGCAAAAGGCAACAGTGTCTTCCTCTCGTACTCATGCATTTCTGACGCATTGCATGCTGTTTTGTGTGACAGGAAGATTTTGCATGTCTGTTCTGTTACATTTCATGCCACCAAACTGCAACCATGGACCCCATCTTGATCATGTGCTGCTGATGTCAATGCTGCTGTCAAGCACACTGACAGGCGCTGCTTGTCATGTGCAGGCATCATCGACGACATCTATGGCGCTAGCTTTGTCAACGGTGCCGTATCAGGCGACCCCATGGACCAAAACGGCCATGGAACCTTTGTGGCGGGGGTGGTGGGAGCCGTGGGCAACAATGGCAAGGGAGTGACGGGCATGAACCAGGCCATCAGCATCATTGCCTGCAAGTTTATGGATGCTACAGGCAATGGCTGGGTGTCAGATGCCATCCAGTGCATTGACTACTGCATCTCCAAGGACGCCCACATCATGTCCAACTCCTGGGGCGGCGTGGCCTACTCTCAGGCTCTACAGGTGGCGCCCTCTTAACCCCTTGACACTCTTCACTTCACCTCTGAATGTACTGGGAAAACTTTCAGATGCCTGCATGATATTGACCGTTTTGATTGCTTGATGCGGCTACCAGTCGTCTGTGCATGAGCCGAGTTCAAATCCCTTGCATGCCTACATGATTGCACCTGGACCATTTTCAGCCACAAGCCACTTTGCTGCTTGTACACACTGCAAAATGTTCTTACCTTCTTTTTGATCTCCTGTAATGCCCACAATTAGCACTTATCATTCGAGTGCTATGCAACTGTTATGGTTCATGGCTGCTGCTAGCATCATGTCAAGTTTCCTGTTATGGAAAGTCATTTACAGGTCTGATTGATCACATGCTGCCTTGCGTATGGCCTCATGCGAAGGCCAAATGTAACATGTAAATTTAGCTTGAGAAGTATCTTACATCATGCAAGTGTGTGAATGAAGCCCTGAGAGCAGCTGATGTGGTGACTGCAGACAGCCATTGACTCAGCTGAGACTCACGGTGCCTTGTTTGTGGCCTCAGCCGGCAATGACGGCGTGAACACCGACACCACTGCTCACTACCCCTCCAGCATGAACAACAGCATCGTGCTGTCTGTGGGAGCCTCAGATTCAAACGACAACTTGTGGACTCGTAGCAACTATGGCAAGTCCACCGTGCATGTGGCAGCGCCAGGTGTGTCCGTGCTCAACCTGGGACTGGGTGGGCTGTATGTCAAGATGACAGGCACCTCCATGGCTACCCCTCATGTCTCTGGGGCAGCAGCTTTGATTCTGCAAAAGTAAGCCACTTTACATCAACTTCTGCTGCTGCTGCTGATGCTGCTTCTGTTTCAGGAAAAATTGATGATGTCTCTGCTGTGGTGTGCACGCTGCTGTTGGAGTTGAATGCTGCTGCAGTCAGCAATGAGTTCAGTCATGACTACTTGTTTGCTGCTTCTGCTGTTTGTCGCGTTCTTGGTCATGCGAAAACCCAACAGGTTGTGCCCAGGGGCTTTGATTTGCTAGCGTTGCACCCTAAATCCTGACAAACGAGCCATGTCACTGTTTTGCCCACGCTAATGTCTTGTCTGCTGTGGCATTGGGCAACAAGGAAGCTAACATTCCCAAAGTTGCTGATGGGCCAGCAAGACTTGGAGGGAGAGTCAGCAGTCACCAGCAGACCACTGCAACAGTTTTGCTGGAACCTGACAATGTTGATGAGTTGCAGGTTCCTGGCTAATGGCTGGCCCATCACCACCACTGGAAACCAGGGCCTAGGAGTACAAATCAAGCAGCTGATTGAGTCCTCAGCCGTGTCCATGGGCACAGCTGCCTCAGCCAAATTGGCTGCTGGCCTTCTGGACACCTGGGCAGCCATTCAGCTTGTACCCATCCCTGCTTCTTCTTCTGGCAGCAGTAGCAGCTTTGGAGACACCCCCGACTCATCCACCACCACCCCCTCCACCCCTGAAGAGGCCAACCCCTTCTCCTCTTCTTCAGCTACACAGTCTCAAGACTTTGAGAACGCTGGCGTGACAGCTGGGACCAGCAATGTGTCCAGCCCATCACCTGTGTCTGCAGCAGATCAGCTCATTGCAACAGCAATTCAGCAGACTGCAGCCGTTTCACTGAACACCACTGTGAACACAACCAAGCCGGTGTTTGGTAACACTCAGGCTGTGGTGTTCACACCGTCTGGGGATGCAGTTGCACCAGCAACTTCAGCTTTGAATACCAGCCTGGGCACTGCACACATTGAGGCTCCATCAAGTGCTCCTAAGGCTCTTGTAGCACCCGCAGCAGCCCCAAAGGCAACGAGTAAGGCAGCTGTTCAGCAGGATGGAGCAAAGACTGCGGGTTCAGGCAGGAAGGCAATCTTGTAGATCAGTACCTGCTTGCTTCACAAGCAGTTGTTATTGCTGTAATTAGTAGTTGTACAACATGCTGTAGTCTTTGCTTTGCTTTTCTTGTTTCCCTGAACGATGAATAGTTGCATTAAGATATGCCGACATCGCAGCTCACCAGGTGTATGTGACTTGCCAGCTTTGGATCTTGTTGCCAGTGTGTCTTGTGCTTTCGTAGTGTTCTGTTACCCATTCAAGCCCCCTTTTGTTTTGCAGAGCTGCTGTAACATGCACTTTTGCTTGCTATTTGGTTTGATGAGACTATTTTGCAACCACTAATGTGAGGCTCATCTTGCTTCAGCAGCACTTTCTGATGTAAGTGCCATCTTCACAGTCATTGCAATGTGCATAGGCCTGCAGCAGTCAGGTCAGATCTACATGACAAGCTAACAGCAAATGGTCTAAATTTCATGATCCAGGCCTCTGCAGAAAAGCTGGCAACCCTGAATGAGGCAAGCAAAGTTTGCATGCACGCATGCATTTTAGTGGTGGGCATTTAAGTCTGCACAGTAGTGCTCAAAACACACAAGATGCGTCTGGAAATGTATGACATCAGACACATATGTCTATACTATTTTTGGCGGAACAGCAACACAACAAACTTGGTTTGTCAAGAGAACACAGACCCAACTCAAGCATAGCTTCACGACTGCATCCTGCCAAAGCGAGTAAGACGGGCATTCATGTCTGTGGCTGACAAGCTTTTTAGTGGTGCTCTTTTGAAGCCCAAGGCTTGTTTGCTGGCAATCTCAGATGCCAGAGCGTCATGCTTGTACATGTTGGGGAACCTCTCCTGCAGAGGTGCTTCCATCCTAGGCAGAAAAATCTCATTGTACAGCTGCCTGGTGTCACCAGACCTTGCTTCACCAGTTGCACTCTCTGCCCCCAGCTCTGCATGCTTGAAGTCTTGCATGTCATGATGAGGGAATGTCTGCATGATTGTGTCTGTGACCTTCTTGAAAGACAGTGCTACGCCATCTGCCCTTGCTGTTGCATACACACAGCAAGCTACCATGTTGGACAGGTGCTGATCAAACAGCAGGTCTAGGTGTTCTTGCACCACCAAGTCCATAAGCCACACACAATCATCACCAAACGCAGGAATCTTGCTCAGACCTGCACTGACAGCTGCAACCCCTGCTGCCACAGCCCACACTCTTGTCCTGGCCAAAGCGCTGACGCCATCCAAAAAGCTAGACACCAGAGCGTAGTCTCCTGGGCAGCATGATCCTCCTCCTCCCTCACATATAGCCTGATAAAGGGAGCTGCCTGTCTGCCATGCTAGACTTTCCATCACATTCATCCGCATGAACAGCAGGTAGTTGGAAACGCTGTCTGCCATTGGAATGGTGGTTTCAGCTGCCAGGTAATGCAGAAAGTGTCCGGCAGCCTCCCATATGTCCAGGCCTGCTGTGTGCTGCCCTAGCTTTGAGGTGACGTCTGGGAATGTTGCAGCACCAGTGGTGCAGTAGCACGTGAGCTCCACAGCACAGGTCAGAAGAGCCAGCTGTAGGGTCTGATTGCTGGCTAAGGAGGCCACCCTGGCATCAGCAATGGCACCTGATCTGGTGTGCTTGCCAGTTGCACCTGATAGCAAGCCTTGAAGCACTCTGCAATGGAGAAGATTTGTGTCATGCCAACAGGCTGTTTTCAGAAACATGTTTTGGAATGGTAGCTGACAGACAGCAGAGCAGTTACACTGCGGACGAGCACCCTGCAGGAACTTTAGGCAGAGCAGAACCTGTAGTATATGTAGACTGCACATTGTGCACTATAAAACCTCTGGGTGTCAACGGCTTTGCTGCCTGTGTTGCGCCCAGCAGAAGAGATTTGACTCTGATCTTGCCCTTGAAATGCCTGCATAGCAGATTGTAGCCTCTCATCAGCAGGCTGGCAAGCAGGATAGCAAGGTGTTGTTTCTGAAGCCTAAAGCTGGTCAGCTTCAGGCTGCTTGCAGAAGGGACTGTGTATTGCGAGCTTTGCACTGTCAGCGTGTACCTCCTCAATGAAGAGCTTGGCTTGATTGACGAGGTGAACCTGTGAACAATCGTACAGTTGTTGGCAAGCTGTCAAAGGCGGTGAAGGGCCCGGGGTCAGAGGGCTGGTCTGCCAGTACCGTTATGCTGGGCTTCAGCAATGCAAACAGCTTGCCGGCAGGCATCTTTTCCATCGCAGCATACACAGTAGACAGCCACCTCTGAGCCTCCTGTCCATAGCTGCAGTCAAACGTGACTTTCTCGGCTGCTGATTCCATGCCGCAGCCACACAGTAAGGCTGTCCAAGGGGCGTGCAGCGTGGCAGCACGCGTATTAGAGCAACGTTGCGATTGAAGAAGCTTGCGCAAACTGCAGCACAGACGTTTGCCACAAGCCGTGGGAAAAGTGATTGAAGAGCATGCTGTGCATAGCATTCAAATTGACGCAGCTTGCATCAAGTGATATGCGCCACCCACCCTATGCAGCCTTTGATAGCATGACACCTCCTGCCCGCAGCGTCTTCAAGGATTGTCAGCGAGACCTCGCACATCACAGGGTGAATGCACCAGCACAGCACAGGCCGCTGTCATGCTGAGACAAAGGCTTTGTATGCATGCATGCATATGGGTGTCGGCAAATGCTATTGTTTCAGCAAGCCACAAAAGCAATTGGTAGGCTTCTGCCTTGAGGGCTGGCAGCTGACCATGACAAGCTCAGCAAGATCGTAGGTACCAAAATGCTATAAGCGCAGCCATACATCGATTAACACATATTCGGTATGGACAGGTGCCCTTTTGTTGATTAAATTCAAGCGGGATACCGCACCCAATCAGTGATTACAGCATAAAGTCACACAAAAAGACACTACCATCATCACCCATGCACACCAAACACTTTTATGAAGCATGGACACCCCTCACAGCATGCTTGTTGGCGCCAAGAGCATACAAGGTTTGTCCACTGCTGATGTCAATGACATGCAAAGAACCATCTCCACAGCCACAAAGTGCTAGACCCCCTGCTACTGCCATGGAATAAGGAAAGTCAGACAGCTTTGCCTCTGACACAGGCTGCAGGTCAGCCCTGGCATCAAAAGCCTTGACTGTGTTGTCTGCTGCAGCTGTAACAACCAAGTTGCTGCTGGCTGCTCCAGCTGATACGATGTTGCCAACAGCGCCTTTACCTCTGGCATTCACATGTGCTGCAACATCATGCACGCACTGTTTGCTCCTTGGATCCCACCTGCAGCAATGTTCTTTGGTTGATGTCCAGCACAAAAAATCCATTGAGCCGCCATAATGGCACTGACAACAGCAAATTTGATCTTGGAATTGGCAAAAGGCAACAGAACCACAGAAGACATAACATACAACAACAAAATGAACATCAGCTGATGCACATGGCAGCATCATTGACAAGCATGCAATGGTGCTTGCTTCCTGTTGCACGGTTTAAGCATGTTTCAGGCATGAGGCCAAGCATTCCTCACATCTTGAGGTGACCATCCTGCCCACCACTGAAGAAGGTGTCTGTGCAGCCGCCATTGGTATCATGCTGCCAGGCCAGAGCTGTCACATGACCAGCGTGTGCATCTTTGAGCTTTGATGTGGTGCTGCCTGTAGTTAGACCCCACATGATCACCGTCCCTCCTCTATCACCACTGATTAGGTTGTCTCCATTGCCACATACAAGCTGCAGCACTGGTGCTGTGTGTCCAGTCAGACAGCTGCTTTCTGAAGCTCTTCTGCTTGCAACATCCCATACACGCACAGACTTGTCATAGCTGGCACTGACTGCTGTGTTGGTGCCAGGGCTGATGTCTACAGCAGAGATTGGTGCTGCATGTGCTGCCAACTGCTGACACCTGTTGCTGTTTGCCTCCCATAGGCACAACAGGCTGTCCATGCCGCCTGAAATTATTCGGCCATCTGGCAGATACTGACACGTAGTGACCCACTCAGCATGGCCAGCTGTCTTGGTATACAGTGTGCGACGCTTCTTGCCGGTTTGCACATCTACAACATAGAGTGCATGATCTGCCGATCCCACCACCACCTCACCTGCTGACCAGTTGATGCTGGAGCACATCAATGGTACATCTGAGACACTACAAATATGGCCTGCAAATAACACAGCAGTCAGTCTAAGCAGCAACTCCAGGCACAAAAACATTGAGTCATGACTGCGCCAAAGTACCTGCTGGGTCTGCTGGTCCAGATCTCCAGCTGGAGTTTATGTGCGCTGGGTAGGCAGACTGCATGGGCTGAGCTGGCTGTGATGCTGTGGACTTTTGGGCAGCTAGCCTGCAAGTATTGCATCATTGTATCACCATGTCCTTGTGACATAAAGCTGCAGTGCGGCAACTTGAGTCTGGTTGACCTGACCTTGCTGTGTTTGATGCTCGGTGAGAGATGCCCACAGTTGCATTGGGTCTGTGTGCTGAGATGCCTTGTGCGGAGCCCCTGTGCAATACTTTGACATGAAGGCTATGTTTGTAACTGCAGGTGTTTCCGCAAAAATACAGACTGCAGCAAGCCAGCGCCTCACTTTTCAGCAAGGCTCATGGCTTCCAGCTCAGCATACGCCGTGTCAAATTCTTGCATGTAAGCATCGTTTTGTTCGTGGGAGGTTGCAGCTGAGAAGCGTGGAGGTCCTGCAAAACACGTGATCAGGTCCAGCAAACCAGTTCACACAGCCTCAGCATAGGTTGATATAGACTTGCAATACCTTTTTGCGGTGGCGGCTTCCTTTTCAGGTCTCTGAGAGCAGCCGCACGCTTTGAGGAGCTGCTGGGCTGCATCGGTTCTCGGTGTCAAGGCCCTTTCAGGTGTCGTATCGGCTTTCACGTGACTGTGCCTTTTGCTGACTCCAACAGGCCAGCAGACCACCCCTTCAGCAGCGCGGCAAGCCTGGTCTGTGGTGGGACCAGCAGCAGTCTGACCAACCAAGTGGAGCAGCTTAGAAAGAGCGAATTAGGCTCACGCCCGAAATTGTACGAATTAGGTTAGGGGTATCTTCATCTGCAGGTCTGCGATGCGCGCAAGCAAGTTGGGAACATGAGGCCGTTCGCTAGGTGGCGAGTCCAATGCTGGAGCTGAGTTTGCATCACGGCAATGCTGGTTCTCCTCGCCGACACTGGTGCAACTCGGCTGGTTGCTGCTGCCTCTCCTTTCACTTGTGCGCGAGCGCTGCGCACACGAGGGCATCTGCCATCAACCCACAGGCCCTTCACATGCAAACAAAAGGTATACACACATCTTGCATCAAATTGGCAAGCAAGGCTGGGAGGGGGGTGTCGAAAGTTACAGGCTGACTGCTACACCTCAGTGCACAAAGCTGGACTGCATGACAATGATGGGTCGTCAACCTGCAGTGCAGTGCACAAGCTGCAACAGCAGTCCAAGAGATTATGCCGCGTAACCTCACTCCCAGCATTAGCTCTTCGGCAGACCTCAGCTCAGTCCTGGCACTGGACAATATCAGACAGACCCTCATACGCCAAGAGGACACCATTATATTCCTGCTCATAGAAAGAGCACAGTTTGCACTCAATGCTGCTGTGTACAAGACAGATGCTGTCCCTGTGCCTGATTTTGACTCAGCTGGACGACGCTACAGTTTACTGGAGTATCTATTAAGGGAAACTGAGCAGGTGCATGGCAGAATTCGGCGGTACACCAGCCCAGATGAGCAGCCTTTCTATCCAGACCGAGTTCCTCCTCTTGTGCTACCGCCCATTGAGTATGCACAGGTGAGAACAAATGCTAGCCACATGTATGTGCCTTGTCTGGTCATCGACTTTTCTGGCCCTGCAACGAAGCCATGTGTCATAAGGCTACTATGAGTGCAAGGCTCACAGCAACACCTGCAAGATCTAGCCATACTTTTACAGACCATAGAACTTGACAGTGTGCTAGATGCAGGCTTCAGCTCAGCTGTACTGAAAATTTTGATACCATGTCACAGGTTTTGGTGCCACAAGCAAAGCAGATCAATCTCAACAAACAGATCATGGACCTATACTTGCAAGAGCTCATGCCAGGCATCACTGAGCCAGGTGATGACAATAACTATGGGTCAGCTGCAATGCAAGACGTGCTATGTTTGCAAGCGCTGTCAAAGCGCATCCACTACGGCAAATTTGTGGCAGAAGCCAAGTACAGAGCGCATCCTGAGCAGTATGAGCAACTGATTCGGAGTAGAGATCATGATGCGATCATGAGTACACTGACCAATGAAGACGTAGAGAAGAAGGTATGCTGGCATGCAGCATGTGCAGTGGAGGCAATGGCCTGCTTTTGATGCTATGCTCATTGTCCTGCACTGCTGCGTGCATCATAATTATTCTTCTTGTTCATCAGTGGTTCATGAGGATGATCGCAAATTATCAGCTACCATATTTTGTATACAAGTGGGCATGCTAGACAGCTGGACTCAAAGCTACAGGGAGTTTATTGTCATCTTGTGCCCTGCATCACACAGACTTGCCATGTTGCTACATCAGCTGCTGTATTGGATGCACAGACCGCGGTGAAGCGCCACAGTATCATCAGCATCTTGCTTTGTATGTGTTGACACAAGCCTCCTGTGTATAGGTCATTGAGCGTGTCCAAAGGAAGGCTGCAATTTTCGGTCAGGACATTACTGACGGCAAGCAGCAGCCGTCCACTTTCAAGGTGGAACCAAGTACAGTAGCTAATCTGTACGAGAAGTGGATCATGCCCTTGACCAAGCAGGTCCAAGTTGCATATCTGCTGCAAAGGCTGGACTGATCTATGCAATGGGTGAGTCCCCCAGCCATATCCTGCGCTGCTGCAAAGCAGACAGCCTGTGCAGCTTGTATATGATAGCTGTACTCATGACGACTTTACACTGTCTATGCATGGATGACACATGCTTGTCAAGTGTCCTTTCAACATACAGGAGCATGTTCCTACCAGTTTCGGGTGTAATGAGCATTCAACTTGAAATTTTTGCATGCATATGCTCAGGCTGTCCTTTCCTGATGCATCAGTTTTGCAATAATTGCACAATTACTGTGGTTATACTGATTTGGACTGGGTTATGCTATGCAGGTCTCAGCTGCTATATGTCTGTCGCAGTTGCAAGCTTTGAATTCAGCTTCGGAGGGCTTCTGATGACAAGCCATCACACTGCTGTTCCGTATTTGTAATCATCGAAGGCTTAGAGCATGATGGCTGCTCGTACGTGGCAAACTTCCGTGGATAAGCTGACGTTCGCAAGCTGCTGCGCCGGCATCGTATTACTTAGGTTTGACTCACTGGTTTGTCAAGCGGATGGCCTGGACAATGGCTGGGCATGCTTGCATAAAGATTGTGTCAACGTTTCGTAATCTGTACGCGTGAATAATAACTGGTCAAAAATTATCAAACATTTGTTTACGAGCTGGCAACGACGCAGCTGGAGGCTAATGTACCTGTAATTTGCTGGTCATAAGCATATAATTTCGTCGAGGTCAAATTACTAGACTGACGTTCTCGCATTGTGTTATGGAAGGGGAGTGGCGCAACGTGCAATTACTGGCGTCCGCATTTGTGACCTGGTGAAGCAAAAGTGTTCAGAACATGGTCTGGAACGCTATGGCCACGCATAGGGTTGGACAGTAGAGATCAAGTGTGTTTGGGCAATGAACGATAACAACTTCCTGCAGCAATATCTTGGGGCCCTCAACACTGAGGGTCAGAACGGCAGCACACAAACGCCAGCAGCAGCAGACCAGAGCAACTTGTCTGAGCACTCCTCGCACGGGCATAGAGCCAATCTCGAACAGGCAAAGCTTCAGCAGCAGCCCGGCGCACCTCAGCCCTCAAGAGAGGCAGACGGCCAAAGCACTGGTCCTAGCGAAGACAGCGAGGCAGCTGCCAGCCCTCAGGTGAAAGAAAGCCTTCAGCAGGACACAGGCAACAGTGACAGCAAAACCGCCAAGCATGCAGCCAAACTACGCTCCCAAGACCTTCAGGAAAAGAATCGTAAGGCTCAGCGGCGCTTCAGGGAACGGCAGAAGGTAGTGACACTTTTGGCAGACAGCTTTTGTTTTGCTGTAGATTTCGTCTGCTGTGTCCGAGTTTGTGTCTCCGTTCGTCAATAAGCACCCATGCCTGTCGTGGGGCCTCGCCTCTTCAGTGTAGCCAGTACCTGACATGTGGCTCACAATCTTCGAACGGCCCAATCACATTCAGAGTGTCAGCTGTCGGTCGTGCTGTGAGTATGGGTTCTTATCCATCCTGCAGGCTAAAGTCTCAGAGCTGGAGCAGAAAGTTGCTGAGCAGCAACGCGCTATGACAGTGCTGCTGCAAGACAAGGCTAACCTGGAGAGCAGGGTCAACATCTTTGTCCGTGTTCTTCAGATGCGTGATGAACAGATAGAGCAGATCCGTTCTGGCCAAAGAGTATGCATTCAATTAAATCATTTGCTGCTCTGTCAGATCACCCTTCATCAACGCTCATTTCTTCTTTGTGCTTGCAGATTTTGGCTACAAAAGACAAGGACGAGGTAGCTGAGTCCTTCAAGGATGACCTTACTCTCACAGTCAGAGAAGGACAGCCGCTGGTTTTGACACCGTCTCAAGTGAAAAATATGACGCTGGAGGACATGGTCAGCATATGGAAGGTAAGTCACCTACATTCATTGTACATTGCAAAGCTCGACTCTGTCTGGTTCTGCAGCTTGCTCATTGAAGTGCACAACACCTCTACAGGTGTCTCTGCCCTGCTTACCTTGTATGTTGATGGCATGCAGGAGTATGTGAACGAGCTTGCACAGGGTCTGGTGGATGTTGATAAGAATCCCCAGGATGTTGTGGCAGCAGAAAAGATCAAGCGCTTGTGTAATGAATCCGTGAGTTTCTATTCGAGCTTCTGGTGACCAATGAAGTGTGCCCTTCTCTTTCAGCGGCATGGGATGTTTATACAAATCATCTTATCCAGCTGCATGTGTCCCGCATTGCTCTACATTCACTGAGTGAGTGTATATTCTGCATGTGCAGACCATTCTGTGTATGCGCGTGGCCATCAGCAATCCTGTCGTCACCAAATCCTTTGTGGCATGTCAACTGGAGGACAACTGCATAGTGCAAGGAGAGGAACCCCCTGAGATGTGGCTCAGCGTTGCCGTAAGCTTGCTTCCTCTGCATTGTACCACACAAAGTTTGCACCCTGCCTTATAGATTGCATGCCCGTTGTCTTCCATGGCGTTACGCAGGGTCAGAAGGTCATATCTGCACATTGCCCTCCAAAAGCCATTATGTATTGCAAGCTGAGTCATGTGTTTGGTGCTGCACTAGTGTTGCCTCATATGAACTTAAACACAAACCATGCTGCAGAGGTCACTGCTGTTGAGTCCAGAGCAGAGGTCTGAACTGATCCAGCTGCGGCGCCTCTTCATCTCCAAGCTCAGCTCCATCATTGACCAGCGCAAGGAGATCTACACTCTCTTGACTGTAAGTCACAGGCTGGCCGCAGAGCTGCAAGCACTGCATTGCAAAACATGTATGAAAGGACTGCGTCCATACCACTCGCGTGCTGTTACCTCATGGCTTCAGTAGTTGTGCTGCACGGACTTGTGCGAATGCTGTACTGTCACATTTTTGCATATGCATGCAGCATCAATACAGGATGTAAGCCCTGCATTTCCTTTACATGGACAGCAGACTCTGATGGTCAGTGTCTGGTGTGCAGGGGTCAGTGCCATCAGCCATTGGGGCTCGCCACACAGCCATCAGGTATCTACAGTCTCATGAGTGTGTGGAGAAGCTCAAACGCAACATGAGGGAAGAGCATGTGCTGAAGCTGGACTGGATCTCTACCTTGTTCAAGCACGTGAGTTTGTCTGCTGCTTATGTACACAAACCCCAGACAGCTTCTGTATGGATGGGGTCCAGTCACAGATTTGTCGTTGCGCCACTGTGTCCATGTTGTGACATGCTGCTGCATTTGCTTCTTGCTACATCTTACCAGATAGCCGCCTGACTTGCTGCATGCATTAATGTGTTTCACCATGTAAACGCACAGCTTCTGTTTATGCTTGTCAGTACTGCTTCAGCACTGACTGATGGGGGCTGAATGGTTTTGGTGTCATTGCAGCTGCTGACCCCTGTCCAAGTGGCAAGGTGCATTGTGCAAGGGTGGCCCTACACCCCTGACACTCTGGCCATATGTTCCTGGGTAGCAGCAGAGGATGGTGATGCAGGAGCCCTTGCAGTGCTCACAGCCCCCACCAGATCTGCGCCCACAGCAGGGGCCAACTGGGCTGGAACCTCTCAAAATGGCTTTGCAGCTGGTGACCTTGGCAGCAGAGGCAGAAGAGGTACTTTGCGCTACACTTGCTGTTATTTGCCTTTCGATATTTACGCTGAGGCTGTGATGCCCTTGCCACAGAAGTTCATGACGCTGCTTTCAAGTGCTGAGTGCATCGCCTGCTGTCCTTATAAGCAAAGAAGGCCTTGAAAAGCTCGGATAGGGTTTTGGCAACGCCAATATTGCTCACTAATACTTTGCTCTGCAGGATCTGGACCGTTGACTGCCAATGCATCAGGTCAGAGTGGGGAAGCTCACATGACATCTCTGGCTCAGCTGCCCATGTCGGTTCCATCAAATGATACAACATTCGACTTGGGTCCATCAGCCTCAACTCAACACCACTCTGGCTCCCAGGCTTGGTCTCTCAATGAGCCTGTCTAGGTGTAGCATTTGCTTTGCTGACATCACTAGCAGATAGTAAGTGCAGGTAATTTCATGCAAAGTTATTGTAGGCAGATGCAGCAACTAACTGGCCGTACATAGGGCTCTCATGAAGCATTGCTGCAATTCTGCTCCCACTTTTCTTGTCCCCGTTATACATGTGTAGACCTGTGGGTGTAAATGGCATCTTGCCTGGGATGTGTTCAGATGGTGGGTAAGATGTTTGTGACAACTGAGGTGGAGTCTGCATGGGTAGTCTTATCAGGGAAAGGTCAGGTTCACATTGCACCATGGTCAGGGACATCAAGCATCGGGGTGCATGCTGCACCCACCCTTTTGCAGCAATTGCTGATAAGCAGCCCTGTGTCTAGTAGACAGCCGTTTTTTGTACAATCACTATGTGCACTGCTGGGGCAGATTGCATTACTATTTTGCTGCCACTGCAGTGTCTTGGTGATCACATTATGCTCATACACTGCCCACAGTCAGTGACCATGTTTCTGCTAATTTATCCACGTATTGTCCTGGTGTTCAAGCAAATATGCTCATAGCTTGTAAATAACATGCTGCTGTGCAGTGCAGTATGCGCATTTGCCAAGGTCACAGACCCAAGTCTTTCAATTTTGGCCAAGCTGCTACACCATATTAGCCCCTGATTTGTCATGATTTTGAGACTAAACCTGCAATTTTTGCAGAATCAATCGAACATTAAGCATACTGACTTGTCTTGCGAGTTAGAGCACACATCACTTGCACCAAGACCTCGTACCCGGGATCAACACGTGCTGCAGGGCCAGCCTAAATCGCAGCCATGGCGATGCAGCAACTGCGTCAGGTCCAAGCTGAGTTCAGAAGGCAGCAACTCACGCTGGACAAAGAGGCGCTTGCCCTGATCGTTGACTATGTAGCGCAAAACTCTTCAGGCCTGGAGCCTATTTACACTCTGATTGACAAGCTTGACACAGGTGACGCTAGAACAAGCAGCCTAGCAGCAGCCACTTCGAAAGAACAAGCTCCGTTCAACCTTGATCTTGATCATTCTTCAGTCTCACCCGCGGCAATCCGTATGCAGACAATCATTCTCGTGTAACTGGTGCAATAGTTGAGGAGGCACTCCGAAAGCTTGAAAATGCTCCTGTTGGAGCAGCACTGATACGAGTGTACGACTGCTTTGATCTGCCCAAGGTCAGGTTTGATCACATTAGGCAGAGATTTTATCCTGTGGAAGAACCACTGTCCATCCATGCAACTGCACAGGTAAGTGAAGTCACATCAATATGTCTAAGGTACAATGCACTGTATTTAGGCCACCACAATGCTCTGCAGGACAGGTACAGCATGTACCTGGATAGACTGCTGCTGCTGCACCAAAGGTTAAGACGTGACAAAACATTTTCCAGGCCTGCATTGGCTCTTTCTGACACTGATGAGCACAATGCATACTGCCAGGTGAATCATCATTGTGCACTCCATGGCCCTTGCTTCCAGCAGTCTTGCACAACAGTATCCATGTTGCTTGTCGTGCTTGTCTTTGGTCGTTTGTCTTTGAGTTTCATTCTGCTCATTGCTTCTCTCACTCACTAACTTGGGGATGGCACAGACTGCAGCAGAGCTGATAAACACCTTTTCTGAAGCTCTGACATGTCTGCCTTGCAGTTGACTGATGTCAAAGCCATGCTGGGATGTACAGGTCAGACGAGGTTTCTGCTAGGCTGCATCAGCCAGTTGCAGGATGGCACATTCTACCTAGAAGATATGACAGGCTCTTTGCAGCTGGATCTGACAGGCTGTCAGACATCCTCAGGCCTGTACACAGGTAGCTGCTGATATTACATGAACTCCACTAGTAACTGGATTTGCAATCCTAGGTCTAAAGAGCTCAATTAAGCATGCTTGAACACAGCTCTTTCATCACATGTAGTGTGAAACTGCATGCAAGATGACACATAACACCACATCTGACATGCCATGTTGGTTTGTAGCTTTAGCAGCAAGATTGCAGATGCAGAAGCACAAGAAAACAGCATGCTATTGACCCCATGATAGTGCAGAAACTGTCCATAATGTGACACATTTTCATTCCAGCCTTATTTTGTGATTCAGAGAATTGCATTGTTATTGCGGAGGGAGAGCTGGACCACCGTGGCATCTTCAAGGCTATGGCTCTGGGGATGCCGCCGGTTGAGTCCAGAAAAGACTCCCTGGCAGCTACCAAGGCATGCGTCCCTTGCACCTCCAGGACTTCTTGTCTGCTCCATGTTTATACTGCAATTTCTTGCAACAGATACCACAAATCCGTATGCAATCACAAAGCCTGTAGACATGCAGTCGGGCCGTCATCATACTTGAGTTGTCAGGCACAGTCCACTGCACGCACAAATGAAGATGGCTGGTATACAAGTCTGTCCTCCTTGTTGTGCAGATGCTGTGTCTTGCCACTAGATCAATACTGACGCTCAAAACGCATCTTTGTCCACTACCAGGGTCTGCAAATGTTTGGTGAGGACACTTTGAAGGCCACAGATTGGCTGGCAATTGAGCAGGCAGAGCAGGAGGCCCAGGCTGACCGCATGGTGGTCCTGTCCGATGTGTGGCTGGATAAACCCAATACCCTTGATCATCTGCACACAGTCTTTGCAGGTGAGTGCTGGTGCTCTCCAAACAACCTGTACAATGTCTTTGCATGTGGTTGCTGATGTGCAAGCCAGATATGCTTCTGGCAAGCATCTTTGTGCACTGGTTTGAGCAGCCACATATGCTTGAATGTCAGAGCTTGCAAATGGCTGCTGCATTTTAGGCAGCCTGAAGCAACTCCACACACATGCTCTTTACGCTGTTGAGGTCTGACTGCAACAGCAACAATGAGGACTTGTCTGCTACCCTGCTGACACTGCAGTTACAATGCCACAGTGTTGATGACTGCCTAGATGTTTGCTGAAGGTTTTGATGGGCTGGAGACAGTGCCAAGCGCCTTTGTGCTGATGGGCAACTTCCAGTCGCAGCCTGCCACCACAGCCAGTACAGACTACACAGTCATCAGAGAGCAGTTCAAGAGTCTAGCAATTGTCATATCCCGGTATCAGCGCTTGCAGGTGGGCCATGCATTGCACTTCACCTCATGTGGCTGCCTATGGCCCTCAGCGTCTTGCATCATGCTAGCCTCTGCTACTTCACCAGCCTGTCTCTGGCAAAACATACAGGAGTTGCATAGCACAGTCCCTTGGTCCATCAGCAGCAGCATCAATGCAGTGTGCACGATACTGCTTGGTTCTGGTCAAGAGTAGCATGCAACGCCCACAGCGCAGCAAAACGTATCACGGCAGCCACACACAGACTATGCATCAACTCATTCATTCATACTTCTTCAGTTTGCTGCATGAGTTGTTCTCATTCACTCAATTGTTGTCCATTCCTTTGTTCCCTCATTCTTTTGTTCGTTTGTATATCCATCCATCCACTGATTCATTCATTCATTTACTCATCCATCTATCCCTCCATGCAACCATCCATCCATTCACCCATTCACTCACTCATTCAGTCATCAACCTTGCATGCATCCTTTTGTCTTGCAATGTCTGTCAGCCCAGCCTCAACAGCCTTCATCCAAAAACTGGACAGTCTTGAGATTTGCCACATGCTACTAAGCAAGCAACTACATGTTACTTTCTTTGCAAAGACGCGAGTTCACTTGCAGTGCAATTTATTACACAGGACGAGAGCAAATTTATATTTGTGCCTGGGCCTGGGGATCCAGGACCTGGCAATGTGCTACCACGCCCAGCGCTGCCTGCCTATTTCACCTCAGACTTACGCCAGCTCCTACCCACAGCAGTGTTTGCTTCCAATCCTTGTCGAATACAACTGTACACCCAGGAGGTAGTCCTATTCAGGATTGATCTTCAGAACCACATGCGCAGATTGTGCCTCATCCCACCAACAGGTGAGTTGCGGGTCATTTGGGATGTTCCACTGCCTTTGTTACCCAAGCGTGACTCGCCTGTTGACAGTGCTTTGGAAGCCATGCTTGATGGTGCTGCTTTGCTGTACATTGTGGACAATCAACCTGATGACACAGCTAGAGTTGCAGCACAGCAACAAGATCCCATAGGCTGAGGATCAGAGCGAAAGCCATGTCCAAGCAGTGCGCAATCTGGATTGTCTCTGTTGCTGGTTTCAGGTTTGAGCCCCAGGTCTGGCCCTGGTAAGCATGGTATGACAGGCCAGAAAGCTCAGCTAGACAAGCTGACACGTCACATTGCTATGTGCAGGTACTACTGGTCAGCCTGTCTCCTCAGCAGAAGCTCTGTTTGAGCATCTGTGCATGACAGTGTTGCAGCAGTCCCACCTGTGCCCGGTTCCGCTGGAGAATCAGTCAGTGTATTGGCAGTATGATCATGCGCTACATCTGTACCCAGCGCCAGACTTGGTGGTGCTGGCAGACTCAGCTGCATCTGCACAATTCACATTCAAGGACAGTGCATGTGTCAATCCGGTAAGCAGCCATCCAAGCTTCATGCCTTGTGCTTGCACAGAGCATGAATGTTGCTGCAACTGAGTGCTGATGATGTAACATGACATATTTGCCAGCACAGTATTGTGGGGAGGACCTGCTGTGTCAGTGTCATACTCATTTACGTTACGTTCTTGCAGGGATCTTTTTCCAAGGGAGCATTTGCAGCGTATAATGTATATGAGCGTGAAGTTGAACTTTCAGAGGTGCCTAATGATGCCATGGTAAATGGCTGACTGCACAACATTGGTTCAAGTCAGGCAAATTACAAAATCATTGTAACTTGTCACATCTGGCTGTGTGAAAATAATATTTGCGACAGCTGCCTGCGTGTGACAATTACAACATGCACATGCACAGAATCTCATCAAACGATTGAGACAGCTCAGAATTCTTCGAAGATCATACTGCAAAGTGCTTCTGTTGGGGTACTGTAGAACGAGCAGAATGAGCAAGCAGGCTGCAGCCTCATGAAACCACGCTGCTGCTTTGCTGGCGTGCACAGTAAATTTAGGTCCTCATTACTGGGCTTGATTTCACCCAAAACCTCACCCCCCTATTAGCGGATGCTGGGGTCGACGACCCTATTGCGACCCATACTTGTCGGGTATTTGATCAGGGGTTTCAGCTATATAACTGCAGTCAGAGTTGGGTACTGACATCTTTGCGCTTGGGGCAATGTCGCAGTTCATGAGGTTAAACCGAGACGCGACTATTGCTGGTTGAAAACTATTTCCAATCCCCCGCATTCTCTTGCTTCGGCGAGGCTTGCGAATTTCTGAACGCAGGGCCCTTCGGGTGTACCCCTGCAACATATTAACATACATTTTAAAGTTGGTGGTCGCTCCAACACATATCGTTGCAAATTGTCAAAACAACAGCTGCCATGCAAAGCAATCAACTACAGCACGCACACAGACGTTCTGTAGCTACGTAACTCACGTAATGCATTATGCTTTCTGTGTCTTGCACTAGCAGCGTTATGTGAATTCATTGTCGGCCAAAGATACTGAAAGTGCATGGATCGCTTTCAAATCTGATTTTCAAGCAACTGTCACACGTACACATAGCTGTAAACTTGTACGGCCAAAGCAGGGGCCTGTGCTCAACAGACTTACTGTCTTTCCACTGCTGGGGTGCATTGATTCTGTCCTTGACATTCAATTTCTGCCAACGCCTTTCAGATGACTGACAGGACTACACAATGATACATTCTACATGTCTTCCACACCTGTTTCATGCACGCGCAAAAAGGCCAAACGGCTTCCATATTCAATCCTGCAACGTCCGTGCCATCAAGCTTAGATCTGTCAAGCGCTCAAATTCTAAAAGCTGCTGCAACTCTTGCTGGGTGAAGAAGTACATCAAGCCTGTATGCTTGTCAGACTCTGTTCCAGACACAAGGGGTACTATTTTGTCGCCTAGGTCTGCACCAATTTCACCCTGTTTTGTCATCTCCAGCAGAACCTGCACCGCAGCTGTGAGCTTGAGGCTGACTGTGTAAAAAAACCCACACCAGGCTAAGCTATATACAATATGCAATGTTCGTCTGTGCAACAGCATGCAAGCGTCAAGCAGACCTCAGACACAACACAGACAGTGCCAAAGTGTGTGGGCAACAACATGAAGGTTGACTGCCTTCCAAGATGGCCCCATGCACCTTTTGATGCTGCTACAGAACAGGCAGGGATGGAGACAATGTAACAACTCGCCTGTCTCAACTCAGCAGCACGCAGCAGCATATTTGGATAGGCTGCCATTGAAGCCAGTGCACCAAGAACCAAGTCCGGGCCTGTCATCCTGATGACTTGCAAAGGAACATCTCCTTTGATGATAGCATTCAAGCATTGCACCTCCCTACCCATGTCATACTGGGCGTGGTCTATATGAACAGTCACAAGTGCCATGCCGCTTTCCATGTTGTCATCTGCTTTCTGAACCTGAACAGCAAGCGCCAACATTCGAGATGCATACAGCAAAATCCTGTCCTGTCTAGCAATTGTGAAGAAGCCAAAAGCTGGTCAACAGATGCATTACTCCTGGAATTGCCTCGGATGATCAAGGCAGAAATGTTGAAGCAACCAGCAACTCAGGTGCCCTGGTAAGCTAACAAGGATGCTGCTATCAAGGCAGCACTTGTGATACGCCGACAGCAACTGACCTGAACATCAATGCCTGTGACACAGCATGATGCAGCAGACGCCTGGACAGCAGTCACAAACTCTGCCATCTGCTGATCTGTGAGCGTGTTATAGCTGTCTCCCTGCTGCGCCTCTGCCTGGAGGTCAGCAGTCACAGCTGGTGCCACCCAAATCTTGACTTCATGAGATGAGCTTTCCTGCTGGAAACCGGTGTCCTGCTCACCCCATATGCTTGCAAGGGCATTGTTGCCGCACAATGTCAGAGCACCATTTATGTATTGCTGGCCCATAGAGTACAGCTCTTCCAGTAAAGTATCATCATCCAGGCTGCTGTCATTGCACATGTCACAGAAAGCTGTATACAACCTGCATGTATACAAATCGCCAAGTTTGTCAATTTTGCAGAGCTAGTGTTCATGCAGAGGTACTGCCTACACACAAAGTCATTGTCTCAGCCAAGCGGGGGTGTCGGAGACATGACACAAACTTTAATGCAACATGACAAAGATTGCTTCTCAAGGAAACACGGAATCAGAGAGGACCAAGCAAAGGTTTCATGCGTGCTGATAGGGACTGCTTCCTATAAGTGTGTATCGCTATGCGCAGCGTCAAGCTGTTCTGGAAGTGACTGGCACACAGTGGTGTACTGCATTTATCAAGCGCAAAAGTCCATCCAAAATGTGAGTTTTGCATCTGAGTGGCTTCTTGTAAGCAAAACCAAATGGCGCAGACTTCTGACAGTTTTCATATTTACAGTGCATTTCTCGTCTGAGACTCTTCTCACGTTGTATATCGGAATATTCAGACCTTACCCTGCCAGCTGGTAAAACTGGTACCAGACAAACAGCTCAATGCAGTCACGCCGGATGTCTGGCCGGGAGGCGACCAAGGTAGTGAGCTGAACCTCATCCTCCAATGCTGTATGCAGATCGCTAGACTGCTTCAGAGCCTGCAGCAGGGTTCTGCAAGTCTTGCTGCTGCGTGATAAGGTGCTGCACAGTATTCTTTGTGCGTCATGAATGCTGTCGTGGACCTCCAAAGACATCATTGCTAATTGCAGTCACGGTAAACATGACTCAATGCAGGGCAACACAACTATCAGCGCTAGAAGCCCTTGGCTAGCTGACATCCATGCAAACAGCCTGCGTAATGCGCAACAGCAGTAAAGCTGTACAGCAAAATGGGCCACCTGCGTGCACTTGTGCCTTGATCAGCTGGCACAGACACAGTTGATGGCCTTACATAGGCCATGTGACTTGGCTAAACAAGGTCCACAGACTTTGCAAATGCTGGTGAAGCGAGTGAACCTGAAATGCGTGTGAACAACCAGCCATGATAGCTGGGTCACCACCCAAGGACAGCAGCCGCAGCACTCTGTTTGCTTCCTTGGCTGCAAGTGGCAGAGTGGAGTCTGAGAAGGCCAGCCACCTGAGAGTAGCTGCCCACTGGTTGGGGCCCCTGCCCATTGCCCAGAAGCTCTCCCCCATCACCTGGACCATGCACCGCAAACTTTCCATGGCAAAGAGACCACTCACATCCTTTCATTATTGTGCTTGTTTGTCACCATGCACAAGGCCAAGCTTGGTGGGAGGACTTGGAAGAAAACTCTGTTTGTGGAATCAGATCGTGCATGTACAGATGGTAAGCCTGCAAGCACATCTGGCCTGGCTGCAGAGGCATGCAAGCATGTGGAGTATGTCTGTTGGTGCTGCTGTCGAGAACACATGCCAAAAGGCAGACGCAGGTGCCGATGCGCATGGGATGCATTGAGTGTGACAAGAGCAGCAGTAGTGCAGTGTTTCCTAATGCATTTCCCCCTACCGCACAATTTGATTGATAGATAAGATGCAGGGATTAATTGAGCCCCTGGTGGGTTCAATTGAAGGACAGATTGTTTGAAAATAATAGAGTATCATGTATGTGCAAAAGGTGACTGACCTGTTCAACAATGTCGTCAAGCTCAGTCTCTCCATTGATGTCTCCCCTAGGCCACCTTGTGAAGCTTTCCCATGCTGACTGGTACGCAGCATGGCAATCAGCCATGTCTCGCTGGGTCAGACTGTGGAAGTAGGTGATACGGCGCACATCTTGCCGCATGTGACATGCATATATGGGGACCAGCTCATGCTGCTCTGTCTGCATGAGATGCATGACATACTGCTGCAGCAGCTGGTTGACGCTGTCCTGCATGCGCACACAACCAAGCACGGAGCTTTCTTGCTCCATCACATGACACCTAATTCAATGTGCTGACAAGTCCTGCCAAACTCGGCGCGGCTCTCAAGATCCTGACAAAAGGAGCAGCTAGGGGTGACTTGGGCAGCTGTAGATGACTTAATGGAACGCAAAACTTGGGCAGCTGTAGATGACTTGATGGAACGCAAAACATGAACAAAGCACAAAAGCAAGAACCAGCTCTGAAACACAAAGACCAGATCGTATGGCTTAAAAGGGTCATCAAGACTGCCAGATGACAGGCTACCAACAGGCCACACGAAGTGCTGGAGGTTGTTCAGGATCTTGCAGGACAATGCCATGCAACATGCTGCCATCATATGGCCTGCCAGGTGGCAGATCAGCATCCTGGCAGGCAGTAGCAAGAAAAGTTGAACCACCTCAAAACAGAAGTGTCAAGAATACCTGCTGGGTCTGCACATGCTGAAGGCTTCACAGCTACAAATTCCGCATCAGCCACAAAGGCCATCTCACCTGGAGAGGGAGGTCATCTGACTTGTTCAGATCCTGACCCTCAGGGTCAGTATCTTCGTCCACTTCTTCTTGGGATCTGATGTGCAGTATGTCTTGGGGGCCAGGAACTTCCACAGGCAGGTAGCAGAGGGCGAGTGCCAGATGCGCCCCCATGCGCAGTCTGGCTGCGCGCTGTTTGTCTTCAGTAGCAGACTGAGGGGCACTGTCCTGAGCAGCCTGCATGGCAGTTGCAGCAGCGCTGGACTGTTTGTCCACAACAGAAAAATGAGGGGCACTATCATGAGCAGCTTGCACCACAGATGCAACAAGGTTCAATCTTTTGCGACATTCATTGCGTCGGTGTGTTGTGTGTGATGGCTTCATCACATATGTGCGCCTCAGTGATAGAAGCAAACCCATTGTACGGCATCATGTGATTGGGAACTACAGCAGAAAGTGCCACAGTACTCTGGACATAGCAAGGGGTTCGATGACCCGTAGCTGGCGCACCAGCCTCAGCGCACCCTGATACAGCATTTGTCAAGCAATTTTAGGGATAGTCAGACTTTGCACACACGACTGACAGCAGCAGCACAGCTATGCCAGCCTAGTGCAAATGACATGAACAGTTGGATAGCAGCAGCATGCTCCACCCTGCAGCAACAAGGGCTTAGGCCTGGCGCCCCCCAGCTGGATGCAGACCTGATGATCTTCTGCCTCAACAAAGCGTGCCAGCAAAGGTGCAAAGTCCTGCTGAATGATGTCCTGCTGCATTTGCCAGTGCTCCATGCCACTGTCTGGCTGGTGCTCAGCAGCCTTGTCAGCTGCCTCCAAGACTGCCTCAAAGCTGCCTGGCAGTGCATCTGTCAACCTGATCAGCAGCAAAACCCCTTGTGAGCATCTCTCTCCACATTTGCAGAGCAGTGTTGCCAAGGTGCACAAGGGCTGCTTCTGTGCTGCTACGCCATGAGTCAGCCAACATGCTTGGTACAAGTTCAGTCAAGGGTGAGGGGTCACAGCACATCTGCATGTGCTCTTGCTTGAAACTGCAGCAGCGACAGGGGTGGTGACAAGGATTTGAAGATGCCGGATTGGAATCACATGATGCTGCTAAGGAGGTCATTAGAGCAGCACCTGCCGGGAGGCCAGAAGGCAGTGACATCATCCAGCACTATGCTGTGCACCTCTTCTTCAGGCTGAGCATGCCTGGTGCTGGCAACTGCATCCATCCCAACACTCAAGGCAGCATGCAAACCAGAGTCATCCTGGTCCTGGCTTGCAGCTAGCTGCTTGTCTACTTGAGCCTCTAGCCAGCACCTGCTGTGGGCCCACAGAAAGTCTGCCCTTGTCTGGCAGACAGGCAATATTTTGGCGAGGTGACCGGCAAGAGTGGCATACAGTGCTGCTTCATGCTTGCCAGCCATCTGGGAAGACTGGTGATGGCTCTCAGCTGCTGCCTCTGCAACCTGCAGGCGCAGGCAATACCTGACCACACTGCATGATCCAGAGCGCGTGATGACTGCTTGTGTGTATTCAGTGACCAGCACCGCATCTTTTCGTTATTAGGTACAGCTAGTGAAAATCTTGTCGATATTCTTTGTGAAACAGATACAGAACCTGCTTGAATGAAGACGAGCATCGTGGAACATGAGGCTGAAACAGATGTCCTTGCTTGGGGAAGGGCTCTGCATGATGACAAGTTGTCCAGCTAGAGTAATGCTGCTATGCCTGAGGATCATCAGCTTCAGTTGTTGGACAGCCACACGTTCATCGAAACAGGCAGACTGAGTATCTATGCGTTCCCCATTGGTTGTTAATCTGTTTGGTGCAGGCACACATGAGTGAGAAGGGTGAGAAGGTTGTGTGCATAGCCGCGCCTGGTAGCATGCCCACTTCCAGACGGTGCGCAGGGCAGTGTTGCTGCCTGCCTCGAACTCAGCTGCCAGCTGCTCCAGTGCCTTGACCCCCCTTTGCTGCTGAGCAGCTGGGCCTGCATGCAACAAACCAGTCAGCATGCATCGGCACCATGCTGATGTGTGCATAGGGACAGCCAGAAGCAAAACATGCTGTGTCAGTCAGTTGACACTCTTTGAGCTGGACACTGTCCATCAACAAGGCTGCATGAAAAGTTACTGAAGCTTTGGTGGGTTTTCAGTTTGGCATGGCGCCTGAGGCAGCTGCCTGCATGTGAAGCCGTTCACAACCACAACTGGTCTGCTCTGATCTCAGAACTGTCTTCCAGTAGATCCAAGGCAACAGTCACAAGGAATGAGGTGATCTGGACCCAGCATAGGATGACAGGGCCTGCCTAAGCAAACAGGGCTCTGCCCTTGTGCTACACAGCTATAGCAGGTACAAGCTTTGTACAGCCAGCAGCCCACAGCTGTGTTCCACAGCTGTGTTCAAAAATTGCTTTCCTGAGAGGAGGTTTACAAGCAACTGAGTTTTTGACTGCTGTGTTGTCACCTAGGGGTGTGGGTCCGTTGGGGCCGCCCCCCAGCAAAGAAGCTGCTCTCCATGACTGCCCACAATCCATGCATGTCCTTGCTGCCTGGCTGATGCGGCCAGCTTTCACCAGCTCAAACAGGTAGCCGTTCAGCGCATCCTCATCTCTGCTGCTGTCACTCTTCAGCGCAGCCTTCTGTCTGCAATGACAACATTGCAAATCAGGTATCTTTGGTGACGGACAGCTTTACACAACATGCCATGGAATTTTCCAGAGAGAAAAGCAGAAAGGAAAGTGAACAGCGCATGATTGCACAGCAAGTAAGCTCCACAGGTGACAATGGGGCAAATATTAGACAAGATTTCAGAGGGCCCTGGAAAGACAAACCCAGGGCGGACCAGCCAGCATCAGGAAACAATAGTTCTGCAACACGGGGGCGACAACTGATTGTGAGGCACCTGGTTGTTGCATCTGGGTCGAGCTGAGTCACCAGTCCAGAGGCGTTGCCCCTGTCCTGCAGGGCAGCCTGGGTGTCTGACCATACTCCAGATCTCTGATGGAACCTTGGACCTGCACTAGCAAGCACCAAGGCATCATGTTGCCTGGTGGCAGCAAGGTACAGGGTACAGTCCTTAAAGCTTGACTCAGCGCAATACTAAGCGCTATCATGAAGACATGCATATGGCATTGCCACGTGCAGTCAGCTGTGTAGCCAAGACACACTAAGCACAAAAGGGATTATGAGATGTGAACTCGCATGAGGATGTGCCCTGCTCAGGGTTGGCACAGCATTCACATGGGGTTCACAGCATTCAAATGGGGTTCACCGCATTCACATGGGGTTCACAGCATAGACCTTGCAGATGACAACCTTGGCCTTGCTCGGTAGTGTAATCTAAAGACTGGCTTGCAAGCTCTTCCAGCCATGTGATCACACGAGCACATTGAAGAAGTTTTGCATCATCTGAGATGATGCCTGCAACTGTGTGATGGACCTGCAAAATACAGCGTACTCTGAACGAGCTGCAAAGTTGCAATAGAACATATTTGCAGCATGCACCTGGCACCAACAAGCAAAAAATGAGCAATACTTTGGTAGGGTGTGAATCTTTGACAACAATCAGGGCCACATAACAGGCATCAATTGTGTCAATTGTGAGGCACGAAACGCACCCAGCAGCTGCTATACATGCAAGCAAACCCTTGCTGCATGTGTGTGAGTGCACGATGACGTGGAACAATATTGAGCAGTGCAGCGAGAGCGAGACATACTGTTGGGACTGAAGTCTGCTGCCCTCCTCTGCCACCAGGGTATGTCTTGTTTGTCCTTGCATACATGTGCAGAAGGAGCGTCCATGTGGCAGCTTCAGCTTCCAGGACACTAGCCTCAGCTTGCAGATGCATCAGCCTTGCTGCTCGGTACTGGTTTTGTAAGCCTTCTGCCCTGCACAGTACAGAGTTTGCATTCTTTGCTATCATGAAAACAGGGTGTTGCTATCTAAAAAGCCTTAAGCTACCGCCAGTTGTGACAGGTAACACTGCCAACATTGAGAGCTATACTGACCTCAGGTCCCTGCTGTGCTGTGAGCAACTTTGGGCAAATGCCTCCAGGGCGTTCTGTATGTTGTTGTCCTCCATGAAGAGTTCCAAGGCCTTGGCAAACTCTTGCTCATCTCTGTCCTGACCTGCTGCCAGGATTAGTGGCTTACGGACTTGCAGAGCGCCTAGGTCAGTCGGAGGTCTTGTAATAGGCGAAGTAACGAGACTGCCCTGAGGGCGATACCTGTCGCTGGCATATGCGCATGAAGCGGTCCTCCCAGAGACACCTGATACTCCGAAGGTGACGTTGGTGGCCGAGAGGAATAAGCCGGGTTTGTGTAGCGAGCGTCGAATTCACCGGACTGATCAGGATCAGGTGGAGACAGTGGAAACTGAAACAGGTTGTTTGTGTACGATGTATGCATGTTCCACGGCTCTGTGACCAATGCTCTCACAATCGTAAGCGGTCAGTACTGACTAGTGGTACCGCCTGGGAGTCTCGATACGAGTACTATCAGAAACAGTGCAAGCGGTTGTGGCTACGCACTTTCGAGGACGACACGACCATGTTTGTCAGCTTTTGCTCGCCACGCGAGGCGCCGGATATGTCTTGATGTGCTGACACAACCGTGCTGCGCTGTCCGCAAAGTCCGGTCACGCTTACAACAGGTGTATACGAAAATAGAGACATCTGAGTCCTCGCAGGATTGACGGCGGTCGCACTTGCCCCTGGCAACACGAGCACTATCTTGAGAATCGCAGAGGACTGCATCTGCGTCTTGGTCGTGTGAGTTCCGCAGTTATACTGCCTGCAGGCATGCATCCTGCTAGGTTTCTGTCCTGCCTTTAGGGTCGCTTCACCTCAGCAGTATTGCAGAGCGAGTTGCAATAGCTCCACCGACTGGCTCTCTGGACGATGATCAGTATAGATGCAACGTGAATCTTAGCAGTGCAGCTGAATGTTTCTGACTGCCGTCAATCGAGCAAGGCAAACACCAAGCATGCCGACGTGCCAAGACGTGCATACTGTTCTGCACACTGCTATGTATCAACGCTGCCAGATGGTGGTAAATCTTAGCGCTACAGAAATTTATGCATGGTTTGTACGGCAACACGTGATTGTACAGCCTACGATACAGCCAGAGCTAACATAGCCTGCTGACCCGCTTTTGAGCACTCAGTGCTACTGGGTGCAAATAAGCTGTATCCCACCATGAAAGCCCATGCTGCCTCATTTGTACTTCTTGGCAAGTTGTCTTTTGCAATCCAACCCTCAGCCAAAGCACTTTGTACACAAATAGAGACAATGAGACTTGCTGCACTTCTGTTGCTGTCTTACCTGTCAAGATTTGAGCCTCCAACAATGTGCTAGGCATTGCAATCTGAGGCTTTTGCATATGGCGCAATACTGACAGCACTGCAGCATGATGCCCAAGTCTGTGTTTCCCTATGGTCAATGGTTTCATTCATATGCGCAGCTCTCACACAACCCTATTGCTGACTGTCCCAGAAGCAGGCATTGCAGAAAAATGCCAGCAAGTCCAGCTAGATGCACTGTGCTGCTATATTGCAGGCATAGTTAGCTCAGACTTTGTACTTCATGGTGTCTTTTCAAATGAAGAAGTGCAAAGATCTTGCAAGAATTATCTCGTCATCCTTGATTCTACCTTACTACCTTATGCAGACCTTTGTTGCTGTAACTCAGTAGGGTCTCAAAGCCTCGGCGGTTGCCTAATCAGCTGCTTCTGCAACTTTTTTCAGCCAATGGCATGGCATGCAATCTGGAGGCGCTGCTCTTGGGCCGATGCAGAGTATGCCTCAATCCACACACTGTAGGGTGTTCATTCAAGCTCAATCCCGGCAGTTCCAGAAACAGCCTTGTGCGCTCTAGTAGGGCAGAAGCAGCAGTGCTCAACTCAACGGGTGCTTGGTTGGCCTTGGTCATGATCATGAAGGTTTTTGGACACTTCCTGACAAGCGCCATGTTCTCAATCTTGATTGCTTTGCTGTACATGCGGGTAATGCTAGACTCAAAGGCAATCTTGTTGACAGGCCATGGTCCTTGACGTGGCACTTGACATAGATGGCCGTGAGTGGTTCATGGACCGCAATCCATAGCTTGGATTTTTTTTTGTGCTTGGTAAACGTGCTCCGTCTAGGGTGTATCCTGCTTGTAAAACTTTTGCTTGTAGCATTGCTGACGCACGTACTGATGGACGGGACGGAGGTAAATCCCAGGAAATGCTTCGGGATTACTGGGACCCTCAATCAATAGCTTCCTTGTAGGGTCTGTAGGAAGTCACGTTCGGACTTTGTGTTGGGTGCGCCGTTACTTACCACAGCACGTAATTCTGACCGTTTGATTGAGTTTTTCAGGGTGAACTCCGTCCTGACCAGACAGTGTGCACTGCATTGAGACGTACGACTTCGAGCCGAAAACGATCGGTGTTCATCAAACTTTTTCCGACACAAGCTTTGGCTGAACCCGACGGTAAGGGTTCCTAAAGGTATGCTCAGCGCATGCTACTTTACATCTGTGGCAGGATCATGCTGTGATCTTAGGTTCACAGTGTTGTCGCACTTTGTAAGGCGGGGAGGTCAGCCTGTGCAGCAGTTGCTGTAATGGCGTTACTGTTTGCTCCAGTCGAACCTCGAACTAAGTTACGCATGCATGCGTGTTGGCAGTATAGTTGCAATGTATACTGTCTTCAAACAGGCCGCCTGGCAATCGTAGCATTTGTCAACTGACGCAGGCGATCAACATGTCTTCAGCCGGCACCTACTATGAGCTACTGGGCGTCAAACACGATGCGTCCACAACCGAGATCATAGATGCATACAACAACAAAGTTCAGAAGGTATACTCGCTGGATCAATGACAACTTCTGAAAACCATATCTGGTACAGCTGCTGACTGTTTCTTGTTTCCAGGTTGACGTCAATAAGCGAGAGGATGAGTTAAAGTTGGAGCAGTATGGTCTTGCATACGAAACTCTGAGCGACACTCATGCTCGTCAAACATATGACAAAGAGATTGTTGACAGCCGCAAGGACTCTGATGCCCCACAGACAACTGGAGACGTTCTCAGCAAGGCAGCAGTTGATTCAAAGGGAGCAGCGATGGATCTTAAGGATGCCATCACCAGTGACAATCCTGCGGACCGAGCACAGCTAATTGGGAAGGCTGTCACTGCCCTGGGACAGAGTCTGGGACAAGGCAAACTGTAAGTACTGGCAGGACTGCTGCATTTTTGCTGGGCTATACGATATAGTGAGTTGTGATGCAGTCAGGTGCAGCCAGATGTTAACAGCCACACTTGCTTTTGCAGATTTGAAGACTATGTTGGTCAGCTGGAAGCTGCAACAGCAATTGCAGGCCTGTCTGTTGAGAAGGGACGCACAGTGGGCATCAAAGACAGGAAGGACATTGCGGCAGTTCAGGAGGTTTGTTTACATTTGCTTGCCCTTGTGGTTCAGTTAGGCACAGTATGGAGCAAAATAACCATTGTTGCTGTATGGCATGGTTATGCATGGTGTCCATCTGTATTCTGCATCTCACAATGTTTCACTTGGGAGCTGGCTGAACCTCGTCTGTTGTCAAGGGCAAGTTTGTCTTGGCTTCGACAAGGCTTGTCGGATTCACAAACTGAACGCGTGCTCTCTGGAAGGGGCATCTGCGTTCGCTGAAGCATCTTCTGTGCAGGAGCGTGAGGCCCACCTGGCTGACCTCATGAAGGCAAAGCTTCAGAAGTTTGTTGATGGTGACAAAGAGGGCTTCAAGCAGCAGATTCAGAATGAGGCTGACCGCATTGCAGCTGTTCCTTTTGGTGTGCCCATGCTGGAGGTCATTGGGTGAGTTCCTGCACAAATCTATACCTGTCTCCCCCTGCCAGAGCACACACCTATACCTGTCGCCCCCTTCCTGAGCACATACACTTCATACTTGGATGATGTGTTCCACAACATCCTCTTGGATCCACACATCCCTTCCGCAGCTTCACACTGTTCGTTATTATTGTACATGTCAAGCACTGTTGCGTGTTCTAATCTGTTTATGTCATGCCTGAGGTTGGGCAGCCCAAGCACTGCCCCCAGACTGCTTGGTCTCTGTGATTTAACACGGCATATAGCTGGCTGTAGCTGGCCGTCAGTCTTGCTGCAAGCACACCAGGCTGCACGTACCTGACCCAGGGCAAGACACGTGTTCACCATCATGCCGTAATACGTCTGTCTTGAGATGCTACAGCCCGCTTCAGCAAGCCTGCCATGCATTCACATGTGTGCGCAGCCTATCAGACAGTTGTGTGCAGTCTCAAGGTAGAACGCCACCACTGACTGCATTCCACATTGATAGGTATGGGTATGAGCTGGGTGCTGAGCCCGTCCTTGGAGCAGGCGTTGCCAAGTGGTTCAAGCGCAAGGGTCACCGCCTCTCCACCAACGTAAGCCTTCACAAAGCCTGGCTGTAAAAGATTGCATGCATCATTGCAAAGGTTTGCTCATACTACCTTGACAGCCATGCATGCTGTGCCTGTTGTATGCCTGTTGCATTTGTGCTTAAGCTTTGCATGAGAGTGCTTTCAATTGCATTCACCACATAGATCAATTGCATTCACCACATAGAGACCTGGTCCTGCCAATCTGTGCGCACTGCAAGCAGGTTCAGCCTGCACAGTCTTGACTTCTTATGCTCAGCCGCATCTTCAACTGCGGTCTACTTTGAGCGTACATGTTGCAAACGCTGATGTCCAGCAGTGACCAGTAACCGTTACAGCCAACAGCACTCCCACCTCACTTTTGCCGTGAGACAACGCGGTGCAAGATCATATGCGAGTATGGTGCTGGTCTGTAGGCATCCACCGTAGCAGCTGGTGTGAGTGCGTACCTGATCAAGTCAGATATGAGCAAGCTGAAGCCTGCAGAGATGGCCCAATACTTTGAGGATCGCCTAGGTTGGGCAGTCACAACTGCCTGGAATCTGAATGTCAAGGACATTGAGCAGACCATTTCTGGAGTGTGCAAGCGGGTATGCTTTCTTGACACATGTGCTGTGTCCATGTGCAGCAGTACTAGCACCCTAATGCCTGCATGCTATATTTGTGACTTTTCTGCCTGCAATCATGTCGACATGCTTTCAGCCTTTCTGCTTGCACTGGTGCATCATAGCGCTATTGAGTTAAACGAGGCATTGCATTACATGAGCATAGGCTGCGTAGTTAATCAACAATCATCATTTCTTATACCATCACCATTACATTCCTTTCAGGTGGTGAGGAAGCCTGAGGAGGGGGAGTACATTGGCCACCTCAGAGCTGAGGCTCTCATGGAGATGGCCCGTATCTTTCAGGTAACACTCCCTGTACACCCTGCCTACACGCCATGTCACTCTGCCTATTTCATTCAGGGGCACAAATATGTTTTACAAGACATTGCCGGTGCTGTTGTATGCGTCTAGCAAGTCATCTGTAAACATATCACACGCTTTGGGAAGCATGCATCAGACAGTACCACTGCACCTTGCTTGCTGCTGTTATGCTGTACTGCTGTATAGTCATCCGCCCTGCAGGCCCATACTGCTAATTTGTGCCTGCTGCCATTTCCTAGATCTGAGAGGCATCATGACTCATGTCTGAGCCACACTGTCACTGATCTCAGGAGGAGGACAGGAAGGAGCTGTCACTGAGGGCCATCATTGGGCTGACTCCAGAGGAGCAGGATAAGGCTGCGGGTGCTGCTGCCAGTGCTGAGGACCAGTACAAGCAGGCTGGCCATGCCGCTGCTGACCAGGCTGAAGCTGGTGCAGATAAGCTCACACAGCAGGTGGGGTCCAGGGCTCAGCATTTTCATGCTCAGCATTTTTTACTCAGCATTTTGGTTGTAACCTGCAGTCACGCAGGTGTGTCTCATTACATCTTACCGTATATACACTGCATTGCACGTCTTGCCAGATTAAGCAGGGTTTTCACACAGCAGCTAAGAGTGCTTGCAGAGTGCCTGTACACTGCTTTTATAAAGGCAAAAACGTTACTGGTAGTGTTTTTGTCGGTCACTTGGTTGTCAATCCATGCCCATGTGTCCTTGCACTTCTGAGAGGACCCTTTTCTCATTGCTGGCACAAGTCCTGCAGCATTGCTGTACAACATAGTGTATTGACTTAGCACCCACCCTGATTTGCTACTCACACACAGGGGGCCATGCTCTGTGTAGATGTGCTGGACACATCCTCATTGCATGGGCGTCAGGCTTCGTCTGATCTTGCTTTATCGGGTGTAGGGCAAGGCTGGTGCCCAGAAGGTTGCTGATAACGCTGTGCCCAAGACACAGCAGTTCAACGAGGAGCAGCTGAAGCCTGGAGCCGACAGGGCCGGTGAGGGCCTGAAGACAGGCGCTGACAGGGCCTCCAAGGGCCTGCAGAATGCTGCTGACCAGGTCTCTCAGCAAGCAGGTGTGACTTGCCCCAAGCTGCTGCATATGATGCTGCATGTCATCATGATATATGATCATTGGTGGCATGTTGTCATGATACACGCTCAGTGGTGGCATGTTGTATGGTGAAGCGACGAATGAGCGCATTAAACCTGCACTATCATATGGGCTGTGCACTAAAGAGGTTCGGCGCTTACGCGTGAGGTAAAGGCATTCTTTTAACTCTGTGTTTGGCCCAGTGCTCCAGCTGTCACACCATCAATTGCAGCGCTGTGTGAAGTCACAACAGGTGCTGTAGTATCTGCTATGTGTATGTTAAATGGTATTGCACTCATGCAGAGCCAACTGCCAAGAAATTCACAGAGGGTCAGCTCAAACCAGCAGCCGACAAGGTAGCGGCCAATGCCAAGCCCACAGCCGACAGGTTCAATAATGAGCAGCTGCTCCCAGCAGCAGACAAGATTGCCCAGAATGCCAAGCCCACAGCAGACAAGCTGACAGAGGGCCAGATCAAGCCTGCTGCTCAGAAGATTCATGACGAGGCTGTGCCTCGCACCAAGGACTTCACTGAGGGCACACTGCAGCCTGGTGCCAAGCGGCTGGCAGACAACGCTGAGCCTATGGCAGACAAGCTGATCAAGCAGGGTGTTGAGCCCCTTGCAGATGTAAGCACATCACCTGCCTCCTGCTTTTGCTCACACTTCAGCCACTTCTGTCTGGGTGTCATCAATGTTACAGCTCACACACTCATGCTCTGCTGTAAGGTTTTAGGCAGCAGCACAAGTAGCAAGACAATGCAGACTCATGACAGGATCAGTTTGTGCTGTTATGGCCGCCAGGACAATGGATGATGGACACAAGACAATGGAGTGTGCTACATTTGCTTTGCACGCTGCTTGTGCATGCATACTTGTCACTGGCAGCTGCAGAAGGAGTCAATTCAATGTCGCATGGCGGCCATGTCTAAGCAGTCTGCACCGGAGCAGTCCTGAGTCTATTGCCTGTTTAATCAAGACTCAGCTCGAATTGGCATCTATGCTGTGGCCATCACCCAGTTGCTTGATGTGTTGCAATGTAGGCCATCGAGAAGAATGCTGAGCCCATGGCACATGACATCGCCCAGCAGATCTTGAAGCCTGCTGCGGCAGCAGCAAGCAGCGCTCACCCTGCATCAGAGCAGTTCACTCAGGAGGGCGTCAAGCCTGCAGCCAAGATCATTGCTGAAAATGTGCAGCCGGTAGCCAAGGGATTTACTGATGACACTCTGCTGCCCACAGCACAGAAGGTACGAGCCTACTAATGTACATGATGATGCAGGGCCAGCGTGCTGGTCCTGTGCATGTAGCTCACTGTTGAGCAATCTGTGAAACCAGCGTGTACAATCAATTGATTGCCTGCCTCAAAACAGCGAGTACAAACAGTTGGGTCGCCTGCCTCACAGACTGTGCAAGGCAAAGTGTATTGCTCTTCAGCTGATAGTGTGTGAGCAAGGCAGCAAGCTGAGGAGGGAGGAGCAGTCTGGTGGGCTGTTTATGTTTGACGTTGAGCGTGTCAGCAAGTACCCTTGCTGTTACCTGTACAGATGCATGTGGCTAATGAAGTGGTCAGTTTTGCCTATTGATGACAGCTGCATCTGTCTGCAGGTGGCAGACAACGCTGAGCCTATGGCAAAGGAGTTCAATGAGCAGCAGTTGCAGCCTGCAGCTGAGTACATTGCCAAGAACTTTGAGAAGGAAGCAAGGAGGCTAGCCAAGGAGGTCGGCCCTCTTGCTGAGGGGCTGCCCAAGGCCATGAGGCGCGCAGTCGAGCTGAACAAGGTGACTTGTGTGTGCTTGCTGTACATACTCTGCTGGCATGCATCTCTGGCTGATAGCACAGGCTGTGCCTCCAACTAGGTGCACATACATCCTTTGCTCAGCCTGCATGCAGTACATCTGCTGTGGGCATCTGTCCTATGGCAACCTGCCTGACAGGTTTACCACTCCATCTGATATTGATGAGATGTATTTTCTGGCGCTTTCTGTCTGGCGCTTTCAACATGCACAACAAGAGCTTACTCCTTTTACTGACATCTGTCATGGCAGCCTATGGTCAACTTCCGCTCTGTGCCTCTTTTGACCATAGGCGGCCACATGAATGATGTGCAGATGCCAGTATCAGAGGTAGGCTCCTGTTGTACATGTTGAACGCAGCGGCACAGAACGGCAAGAACGGCTGGTGTCTTGCATGTGCACATTGCTGTCAGAACGCTGGTCATGCAAATATGCGGCGCAGGAGCTATCTGTTCCTTTCCTCTGCTGTTGCCGAGCCGCTTCCTTTTGCAAGAGACAGTTTGAGTAGCTTTCATTCTTGCTTGTCTGTGTGGTGCAGGTGCCCCCTGAGCTGAAGGAGGATCTCATGCTGATTGCTGACAAGATCGAACCATACCTGCAGCAAGTGAAGGAGCAGGCTGATAAGATCCCTGAGAAGGCACATGAGCTGGCAGGCAAGATCCAGCCTGCTGCTGAGAAGCTAGGCGACCAGATTGAGCAGGGAGCCTCCAAGGTACTATCTCATGCCCATGCACATGCACAACTAAGATGGAGCTTCAAGCTGCTGTCCATAGCATTGCTGACTGGTTCAGGGCAAAATTTAGTAACTTAGAATCTGTATGGATATGGCTCTACGACGGCCATCTTGTGCATGAGGCGCCGTGTGCCTCGCATGCAAGACAACTTTTTCAGGGGTCACCTGTGCATTGCCTGAGATGTGGTTGTGCTTAGGCACAGAGGCTGCTGTGCAGAGCAATGCCCAAACCCACAGAAGCTTTGCAACCTGGTCTCGTTTCTTGACTGCAGGTGGCAGAGCAGGCTGTGCCTCAGGCAGAGAAGGCTGCCAAGGTCATCAATGAGCAGGCAGACAAGGTTGCAGACAACATCCAGCCCATGGCCGACCAGGCTTCCAAGACCCTTGTCGACAATGCAAAGCAGATCTCTGAGGAAGGCCCAGAGGCTGCTGACAAGGCCCAGGCCAAGGTGGATGAGATTGCATCACAGGTGACATGGCAGCCCACTGATCTCAACGCACGCAGGATTCATCTGATGCTTTCAAGCCTGCTAAGTTTTGTCCCAGTCCTGAAAGTGCTGCAATGTGCATGTGTGCACAGCTGTTAAATGCATCTGAACAGCTGTTAGATGCATCTGAACAGGTGCACAAACATGTGTGCTATACCACCTATCATCTGCCCAGAGACAGTGGATAATCTCTGTGAGTACCCAGAAAACTTTTGCAGCCCTTACGGAATGTGTGTACTCATGGTGAAATGCTTCGCAGGTGGCCAAGCAGGCAAAGCCCCAGGCTGACAAGGCGGCCCAGATCATCAAGGGCACTGCCCAGGGCATCAAGGAGAATGCTGAGCCCACTGCCAAGGTGCTTGCTTGCCTTTTGCTGCGTGCCTGTGGCTTGCCGCCTTGGCTGTTTGTCATTGCCTGCTGCACATGGGCCCCTGCAGCCTGGACTATCAAGCCCCCCATTTTTGTGTACACTCTGCAAGCCCTCAAGTAGGATCATGAGAGTCTGTACAATGGAGATAGTGTTTATGGCATCTGGTATACAGACTTGCGAGATAGCGCTTCTACTTTTGCTGCTGCAAATTGCAGCATTTGCATGAGAGCATCAAATGCAGGGGCAATGATGTGTTTAGTAATTGCGTGTCATGCTTTGCTTGACTCTTGATACTCATCATGCTTTGCCACAGAATGTATCAAAAGAGGCAGAGAAGACAGCAGCCAACATTGCAGAGGCTGCACCAGTGATTGGTGACAAAGTGTCAGACAGGATAGGGCGGGAAGCAGAGCAGCTGGGCAATGAGATCAAGCCTGCAGCTGAGAAGGCCGCTAAAAGGATCAGCAGTGAAGCTGATCAGCTGGGCAAGGAAGCCAGGCCCATGGCTGACAAGGCTTCAGACAACATTGAGGCACGAGCCAGGCAGGTTGGCGAGCAGGCGCGGCCTGCTGCTGACAATGCATCTGAGGCCATGAGGAAGACAGCTGATGATGCCTCAGGTGAGACGAAGCACTATAATGTCAGTTGCTGGTCCTGTGTGTTGTGTCCTGAAAATTGGCAGTTGGTGCTATTTGTGATGCATGCATTTGTGCTCAGTGAGATGCAGCATTTTGACTGTCAGGTACTGGTCCTGTGTTGCGTCGTGAGAGCTGGCATTTGATGTTGCTGGCATACGTGGCACTTTTCTTGCTTGTCAGCACAGCTTGCTCATGTACCATGACTTTGGGATTGTAATTTTTTGGAGTGTGTGGTTGCATGGTTTTGTGCTTTCTGCGTGTTGCTGCAGGGCACTCAAGGCCGTAGCTCCATGTTGAGAGACAGGGTGTGGATGACCTGATATGTGCAAGAGCGTGCTGACATTTGCTGCTGTGCTGCAGAGAACGTGATCAAGCCTGGAGCGCAGCAGGCAGCTGACAAGCTGAATGACACAGCCAAACAAGTGAGGGACGAGTTGCCAAAGAAGGCCGATCAGGCTTCGGATGCAGTCAAGAAGCAGACCAAGCAGGCAGCTGACCAGGCTAGGGACACTGCCAACAACCCACCTGACCTGCAGGGCAAGGCCAAGAAAGCCACAGACAAGCTTGGACAGCAGTAGATCAGCATTGTCTTTGTGTCATTGCTGCAGCAGCAGTTAGTCAGCAAATTGCAGGTGTATAGACAGTATTATGCTGGTGCAGACATGCAGGGACATCTGTTGTGTGTTGCTGGCTTCCTAGCACTCTTGTTCTCGTTTGATTTCTTGACTCGTTAGTTGTGCATCTTAAAATGGCATGTAAGCTAACGAATGAGTGTGATACTTCGTTTCTTGACCTCATTTCACATTGCGCTCTTTTCAATCTACATGTGGGCGGTCCACAAGCCGTTTGCATCACGTAGTCTGTAAGTTGCGGGCAGTCTCTAGCCGTTTGGGCAGTCACAAGTCATCTGTAAACACATAGGTCAGTAGCGCAGCGATGCACAAATCAATGTTGCAAAACGCTAGGCAGTTCGTGCACAAAAGTGGCTCGCTGCCTGAAGGGTTCGAACCTTCGCGCGTTTCCGCATACACTTAGCAGGCATACCCCTTAACCACTCGGGCAAAGCAGCTCAGGATGGAATCTAGCTGAATTTCAATTTATTTATTCAATTTTTTCGTGGCAAGATATGTGCAGTATTGGGCATCCATGTTTTGACATACATATACACCTCATATGGTCAACTCCCCAAACTTGCACTAAGTCAGCCGAGCAAGCCTGGTAAAGCAAGGGAATCAGTGCATGCGTTCTGAATAACCACAAGGTGTGAAGCCTGGTCGTTAGGCTAAGACAAAGGTGGCGCAAAGCTTCCTTTGCCATGCATTCTAAAACAACAAGTGCACATGCATACACAAAACACAGATTCCCATACATGAAGTAGCACCAGACTCAACAGCAATGCCTTGTTCCTACTTTGCAGCAGAACCAGCTGCGTAGTATACCGCTGGTATGGAAGGTGACAACAGGCTTTCTCATCAGTGAAAAGTTTCACGCTTTACATACAAACAAGGCAAATGAAGTTAGCAGAGCTGCTGAGACTCTGAGGTTATTGCCAGATATTTATGTGAGCCCCCATGCCCAGGACACCTTATGCATTTCAGCTGTCAAGTTGACAGGGACAAGCCTTGATACAAGCTACGCTGCAGTTCCTCACAGCCACCTGTGGGGCCACTACAATGACAGGTATTTTCTGTTCTCACTCAAAGTGGCACTACTGTACCGGTGAACTGAAAACTAACCATTGTTTGCCATGCCTGCCTATACACTTACACTGCAACCACACGCACCTTCATGACAAAACTCCTAGTAATACATACAGTCCTGAACCACACACCGCCAGCCTGAATCTACTGCTTGAATAGTGCAAATTGTGTTTGTGAACCAATGCTGATTGACCAGGGCATTGTTGCCAGTATAAACCAAAAGCACTGCTTGTCTAGGGATGCAACGTGTCAACAATGCCTATGATAAACAGCTAGGTACACAGCACTTGAGCTGTAGCTCAAGCTAAGTTCTTGCACGCAGCTGCTTGCTCTGTGAGCAAATGTGACAAAGCATCTCTTGCTCTCATGGTCTGCTGACAAAAGATTCACAACTTTGAGCACAGCTTCACTCAGCACTGATGGTTGTGTCCATTTTCTTCTGGACATCCATTTCGTGTCTACAGAGTGGCACTGATGGTTGTGTCCATTTTCTTCTGGACATCCACTTTGTGTCTACAGAGTGAAGGTGCGATCAACTGGGTGGGTCGAAACCAGGCCATCATCACTGAAAGTTACTTTTTTGGCAGCAGGGCGGGCAGGCCGCAGCCTTTGTCCCAAAAGGTTGCCACAATCCACCATGTTCAGCCCAAATGCCAGGAAAGCAAGCCCTGAATGTGCAAACAACACCTTTGCTGGAGTCATGGGATGCGTTTGCCCTGCATGCTGTATACACATCTGCTGCTGTGCAGCATTGCAATACTGATTTTGGTGTTTTGTTGATGTGCCAAAAGTGAAGCACACACTGGTGACCACAAGCATATGTCGCACTATAGGACATATTGCGAGCAGAGCAGTCTGACAGTAGCAGGTAACTCAATTTCCAAAGCCTTGAAGGTGTACAGGGTAAGTAAGAGAAGTATAGAAGAATCTGAAGGACCCTCTAAACCCTTGAGTGTGCTACAGGTGCATCTCAGTGGCACCGCCAGTCATGACCAAGCACGCTCACAGGTCTGCCTGCAGCATTGAAGCGTACCTTGCAAAATGAGAAAGAAGGAGAAGGTGAGACGGTGCATGGAGATCATGCCGTAGAAGGCGGCTGTTAGCACAAAAATGGACATTGCCATTTCCCCAGCATAGAATCTGCAGGTTCTGACTTGGGGGAGGGGGGCAGCAGTGCCAGGACGGCGGTCTGAAGCCCCTAGCTTAGTGGTCACCACCCATTCAGAGGCACGCTTCATGTCCAGTGTGCCTGCACCGCTGCTGCCTGTTCGGCATTATGTCGCCACACGAGTCCAAGTAACGCCGCAAGGCATGGGTACCAACACTGGTCATTCACAACATGCACTTGTGCATGTGATGCATGCAGCACGTGAAAAACCTTATTTTACTGCTCTGGAGGGAGATTTAATGCTGGAAATTCAGGTAAGAACAGTGTGCATGCTGGGCATCGTTGCATCTGGACTTGCATTAGCAGCGTGAGTGAGACTGCAATTTGGTCAGCAGGACTTACCTGCAATGACAGCTCCTAACCTCACAAGGCCCATGGCATTCTCAAACAGCACATAATGAATGCAGTGAATCCACCCCTGCACAAAAGAATGCACGTCAGCAGGTGTTAAGCTGGGAACACTCAAGTATAGCTTTCAGGGGTTTGCATGCCCATTTTGACACTGGGCAACAACTGCTGCTGGAACAAAGCAACAAAGTGCAAAGCAACAGTGTCATCATGTCTAAGCCAGCACTGCTGCATGTGCAGCTCTGAACATGCCTTTGACCAGCATGGCTGTTGATGTTGATACAGTGAAAGCAGCTGACATACCCTGGGAGTGAAAGCAGCTGTAGTCAAGGTGACCAGGACCGGAATATGCACAAGGGCCCACAGTGGCACCGACACCTGAGCACCGCACATCAGGTCTGCCGATAACTCTTACGCTTCATCCGAAGTGCAAGTAGGCCATCGGGACACAGCAGCAATGCAAAGGTTGCAGGCTGATGGTGCATAACAGCAGTTGCAATATGTGAAGAAGAATGCCACACACGCCAGGCATAATCAGCAAGGAGTGACATATCAATCAGAGCTGTTGTCTGCAACTTGTATGAGGATCCTGTGGTCCAAGGGGGAAGGCAAGGAAGACGGTGGCAGTGGGGAAGTGGGGGGGGGGGAGGTGGGGGGGAAGGAGGGGTCTAGTTACCTCAGGCGTGAAAACAGACAGGGGTACAAGGCCACAAAAGAAGCCCATAGACACCCAGTGGGTGGCCACCTTCCGGATCCCAAAGTAGCAAAATATGAGGTCCAGCTTGCAGTGCAGGGGCAGGCTGCTGGCCCAGATGTCTACTGCTGCCTTGCGCCACAGCTGCACCGGCCCACATGTCCACCTGTGCTGCTGCTTGCGGTACGCAAAGAAGCTGGCTGGCAACTGAATTGAGATGAGCAACAAGTCAGCAAGGTCAAAGAAATGTTGCTTGTTCCAGTCAAACATGAATCTCCTCCCAACTGTGCAATGCAGGCCATGGTAATGCAGGCATATGCCAGGTTGATTGAGCTTCTGACATCTGTTACTTGATGTGCAGAAACCAGATGCAGATGCTTCAGAGGAGTACTCCATCACTGGTGGCCGCATACAATATTGATAAGTATAATTATTAATAAGTCAGATGTACTGGCCTTTCCCCTGGAGCTGATTATGCACCTGTGTGGCTCTCTGCTTGTCCCAGGCAGAGCACATGCGCAGTCACAGAACAACGCATACTTTGCAAGGCATGTGTTGACCTCATTGAGGCAGGTGACATCACGCAAGTACATGCCCTTCCAGCCAGCTAGGTAGGCACGCAGGGACAGGTCCATGTCCTCAACAGTCGTACGGCTGTTCCAGCCGCCAACGTCTATGATTGCGCGTACCCTCCACACTCCAGCAGTGCCGTTGAAGTTGAAAAAGCTTCCGGAAGAGAAGTGAGCGTACTGCTCACACTTGCAGTGGTAGTTCAGCGAGATTTCCTGTGCCTGAAACACCCGTGCAAGTTCAGGCTGACTTCCAGGGTGACGTTTGGCATGACAGCATCAAGCTATGCTTTAGTACCAAGCAGAAGAGCACCTGGTCGCAGACATTCCACAGCAACATGCAGCCAGAAGTCAACATGAAAGAGCCCAGTGCACAACTGCATGAGTAATTGCAAGGTGCAAATCAAATTGTGTTAGGCAATGTTGTGCCACACCATGCATCACACATTTGAATTGGTATCAGAGGTCCAAGCAAGAAGCTGAAGCAACCTTTGTGAGGTATGACTCATCTGCGTTGGTGAAAGTCCACCGTGTTTGCACAAAGCCTAGCTGCAAGTCAAGCATCAAATGGGGTATGGTCTTCATCTGCATGCACAAAGGCAAGTCTGAGGAGCATGCTGCACAACGAGGCTTGCGCAGGCACAATGGAGCCTGCCAACACGGACAGTCCTACTATGCAGTGTGAAAGGGCATCAGACCTTGAGGCTGAATCCTTATCAGTCAAAGTAAAAGCATATGTGGCGTGTGTGCTTACCAGGAAATCACTGTCTGGCTTGAAGTCAGCGTCGAATATGGCAACAAAGTCAAAGTCTTGCAGTCTTTTCAAGCCCTGCAAGCACAGTCCTGTTCAGCCCGTGACTCTGAGACAAAATAGCACTTCGCAGCAGGTCCCCAAGAGTGCCAAGCAGATGCGCAGGCACACCATGATAGTTGCTTCACAGTTGTGATACCTCTTTCAGCGCGCCTGCCTTGTAACCAGCTCTATTGGTGCGGCGTAGGACTTCTATATGAAGGCCGCGCTCAAGCCATTCCATGAGTTTGTCATCTACCAGCTCTCTAGTGATCCTGTCTGTGCTGTCATCTAACACCTACAGATGCAGATGGGTTCAAGCAGAGCAGGTCTGAGCAGAGCACAGCAGCTTTGAGTCAAACTTGTTCCAGCCTAACTACTCAGGTGCGTGCATTTGCTTGCAACAGGGCTATCAACAAATCAAGCACATTATCTTTTGTGACATGAAAGATAGCTCAAGCTATAAGATTGCCTGTATCTTGAGCCTCTGCGCTGGCCAACGCAACTCGCAGGCTGCGTCTATGATAGCCTGGCAAACGGCCCGCTCGTTGAACATCGGCAGCTGCACTGCTACCTTTGGATAGTGCAGCGCGTAATCTTTGCAATCTAAAACAGACATCGGTGGCAGACTCGGCGGTGGAGTCTTGTTGAGCAGGCCGTCCCTGGCAAGCGAAGACCAGCTGTCAAAGAGCAATGGGCTAGCACAGAGCAAAAGCATCGCTGCACAGATCTGTGCGCACCTCGTGGATGCTTTCAGGTACTTGACGACGTGCAGCAGCCTGTCGAGGCTGACCATAATGGAACAGGCCACGGCCATGAAGATGGAGGCGCCAAGGACGGCTACATAGAGCTCATATGTGTTTTCACAGTTGGTAAAGGTGTACAACATTATGGCAACCGACTAGCGTTGAATCAGCAGGCTCGGCCGGCGTCGGACTTGCTGACATGCTGTCACCATGACTGCTTTCGGTGTGACCAGCTTGTAAACTCAGCCGCGTACCGTGCACCCTGTGGCGCAGTGGAAGGCCAGCTGCGGCGAGTTTTCCTCGCCCGGTGTGGCAGTTGGTATGACTTGTGCGGTAAGCATGGCCTTGGTCAGACACGACAGCGGAACCTGTCGCCGTAGCTGTTGCATCTCGTCAGGTCAGTGTGTGAGACAGCGGACCGCTGTCGTTGATGCAATTCAAATCCACGGAACACGCAAATGCACTTCTTCCTGGCGTCCAAATCACGCATGGAAGCATCTCGGAAGCATCGATGAGAGTGACACCGAGACTTGCGTAAGTCACGCGTGATGCAAAGCGAAGTTACGAAGGAGAGAAAGGAGCGGCCAGCAGAATCTGCAATCCACTTAGGCAACATTTGGTGATGGAATGACAGCTTCCTGGAGTGATAGCGCTGTAAATGCGCACCGTCCGCACTGTTGGCTGTTTTGTGATTTGCAGCATGCGCATGACTCGCGGCATGTGTGGACCTCTCTGTCAGCTTTGCTCAATTGTTCATTCTCCTTGTTGGGAGGTGGGTGACATCTAAAGTTCTTCTGATAACAGCGCTTCAGGAGTCAGAACCATTGCTGCAGGTTTTGCTGTTCATCAATATTGCCTACCATGTAATCTAAGGTGCAACTGCTACAGCCAGACCTGATTGACATGGACATGATACCTGCTAAGTATACAACACCCTGCCGCATTGCATGCATGTCACACAGCTGCCAGAGGTGGTATATTCAAGCAACTGCGCTCTAACCCTAGTAAAACTACTTCAGCTGCTACAGAAAATCTGACAAGAGCACGCTATGCAGAACTAATCGGCCTGATGTGAGTGGGTGAGACTACTCTTGCTCGGTGGAAAACACTGCTGTAGCAGGGATTGCTACAGACTCGACTACATTAACTTGGAAGTTCTTGCAGTCAGAAAAAAAGACACTTGGGGTGACCGGGTCAACTACAACTTGAAAAGGTTCTACCTATCCTGTCCTGTCCAAATGTGATGCCCTCAAATAACCTACTATGTCTGCCATATGGCGTCATTTCTGAGCAGCAGCAGGGCTCATTTATTATTCCAGTTCTCTTGTTAAGAGCGCGGGTCGATCAATTGCTGAGCCTTAGGGTCCTGGTGGCCTCAATCGAGTGACTGAGGCTTTGAATGCAGAGCAACGAGACCTTGATGGCCTTAGTCATGGGGTGACAAAGGCGGCTGACTGGAAAGGCTTGCCAGCCTATCAAAGGGTGTAGGTGCGGCCAATGGTTGGGGTGCCTACTTGGTTCTGAATGGCCGGCTCCATTTTGGCCTTCAATTGCTTGGGGGGAACATTGCTGCCTAACCGCCCACCAAGAAGGCCACCACAATCGACTAGATTCAGTCCAAAGGCAAAGAACACAAGACCTGCACGACAAAGCTGGAAGTGAGCAATGTTGTACAAAGTAACGCAACACCAAGCGCAGATACCAGCACAAAACAGACACAAGGCCAAATGTAAGCAAATACAGCAGGCCAATGGTGTGCAACATACAAACGTAAGAATGGATGCAGCGTATATGAATGACGGCTGTTGAATGTTGAGTACCTGGCATCACAGGCTCAGACTTACCAAGAAAAGACAAATCTGCTGGTTTTATACCAGATTTGAAAGCAGGAAAGACAAAACCGCTGGCTATGTACCAGAGTTGAAAGCAGGAAAGTCATGGAGACAAACTGCCCACCTTGTAGTGTCAGGAAGATAGAGAAACTCCACTTGTTGACGCTGAAGATGCCATAGCTTGCACTTGCTAGGACAAAGAAGGAGAAGACCATCTCAGCAGCGTAGAATCTGCAGGTGCGCACAGGCACTGTAGGCATCTGTGTGCCAGGGCGCTTGTCAGAGGATCCCAGCTTTGTGGTCACAACCCATTCCTGAGCATGCTTCAAGTCAAGCATACCTGCATTCACAAGCAAGCAATCAGGAGTGAACAAAGATCACTGTCGAAGTACACGCTGCAGTCTGCTGTCTGCAACTGCAAAGACCCCTGTGAGCTAGCCAACAGCTTGCAGGCAGGCATACTGGATGCCTGTGAGGCACATAGCATTAACCAAGGACAACACAGCAATCAGAGAAAGGAACAAAGTTGAACATCTGTCGAGTGTGGTCTGGAGTGCAAGATCTGCAACAAGGCAGGCAGGCATATCACAGATGAATGTGCGCGAGCTATTGCTGTTGACTGCAAAGGAGACCACAACCGAATAGGGAAGCTGCATACAACAAAAAGGTTTGCATGCGTACCAGCAATTACTGCGCCCATCTTGACAATGCCCATGGCATTCTCAAACAGGACGTACAGGATGCAGTGTAGCCATCCCTTTGGTGTGAAGATGGCAGTCGTGACTGTGACCACCACTGGCAGGTGCACAAGTGCCCACAGTGGAATTGAGACCTGCATCAAAGTTGCTGTGTATCAACAACACCACCAGAATGCCTAGACAAGCAATTGCAGACATGCTAAGCAACAGCAATGACAGTGCGTCCCAACACAAGTCAAGAAACAGCTGCTGGAATTGTGTGCCGAGTGCATGTAATGCATGTGTGTTACCCAACTCTGCTGCTGAGAGGCTCCCTGTCTGCTTGGCACGATGAGCTGCTGCACAAAAGAACACATTCACAACCAATGTTGCAAAATCAGCGTTGCGCATGGTTATGCAGCGCTGTGCTTACCTCAGGTGTGAACACTGACAAAGGCACAATGGTGCAGAAGAAGCCGAGGGACACCCAGTGAGTAGCAAACTTGCGGATGCCAAAGTAGCAAAAGATGAGATCCAGCTTGCTGAAGAGGGGCAGGCTGCTGGCCCAGATGTCAACTGCTGCCTTGCGCCACAGCTGCACCGGCCCACATGTCCACCTGTGCTGCTGCTTGCGGTACGCAAAAAAGCTGGCTGGTAGCTGCACCCAGTGACGCAACATGCTCAGCACGGACTGCATGACTGGTAAATGCACAAAATGACACCTGACCATGATGGATGATGTGCAAACACAACAAGAGCGCTGCCAGTCAAGTCACCCCAAGACTGAGAGTCAGATGTATGGAAAGTTCAAATCAGCATGGTAACAGACTGTGGCAATGCTCTGCTCTGCTCCAAAGCTGACACCGCTGCAACTAATATACAGATAGCAGCAAAGTACCTCATTGATGCAGGTGGTTTCCGTGAGGTAGATGGCCTTCCAGCCATTGACAAAGGTTCTGAGGGAGAGGTCCATGTCTTCAACCGTGGTTCTGCTCTTCCAGCCACCAACAGTGACAATGGTCTTGCGGCGCCAAATTCCAGCTGTTCCATTGAAGTTGAAGAAGCCTCCAGTTGCAAACTGGACGTACTGTTCACATTTGCAGTGGAAGTTCAATGAGATCTCCTGGGCCTGCAGCAGCAAGTCTCATGAGAAGGTATACAAGTGAGGCGGATGGTACACTGCAGCCTGTTCTTCCCAGACCTATCATCCAAACAGCTGAGAGGCCAAGGAAAAGCTTAAGCCCTACTCAGGAGTACCTCAAGCTTGTCTATATTGTAAACGCTCACATTTGTTTTCCTTCTGCAGCCTACCAATAACTGGCTGACACAAGTTGTGTTCATCTTATACAATGATGTTTGGTGTGATGTCACAATGCTGGACAGCTGCAAATGCAGACAGTGCTGAGCTCTGCTTGCTAGTTGTCATTATCCTAACTTGCATGTATTGCCTGCAATAGCATAAAGCTTCCAACAATTCCCACACTTGCACAAGCATACACACCTTGGTCAAGTAAGATTCGTCTGGGTTGGCGAAGATCCAGCGAGTCTGGACGTATCCCACTTCTGGGTTGTCAATCAGGTAAGGCACCGTCAGCAGCTGCAGCACCGCAAAGAGTAAGTACAAGCTGTGCTATCATGCAATGGCTCAACAAGTGGTGCTTGATGAAGGGTCACAGTGCACAGCAATCAACTGTGACCTACCAAGAAATCAGCGTCGGGCTTGAAGTCAGCATCAAATATGGCAACATAGTCGTACTCTGCGAGACGCTCAAGTCCCTGCACACCAGAGGCCAAGTCAGCAACTACAGCAACGAGCTGAGTTATGGTGATGCTGAGTGAGTCAGTAAAAGGCTAGCTGAAGCTATTTTAGTTTGAGAAGATTAGCGCACCTCTTTGAGAGCTCCTGCTTTGTAACCTGCGCGGTTGGTCCTGCGCATGACTTCAATATTGACACCGCGCTCCCGCCACTCCACAACCTTGTCGTCAACCAAGTCTCTGGTCGTCCGGTCAGTACTGTCATCCAAAACCTATGACACAGCGCAACTCAGTTGGCTGCATACAATCCTTCAAAGCTTTGAACATGGCATTTGCAGATGCTTTGGCTGGTGTTTGCGCAGAAACAGCGCAGTTCCTTTGCATGCATTGCTGCTGCAACAAAACTAGATGGTTTGCCCTACCTGAACCTTGAATCGATTCTTAGGCCAAGACAACTCACAAGCTGAGTCGATGATAGCTTGACATACAGCACGCTCGTTGAACATAGGTAGCTGCACTGCCACTCTTGGGTACACTAAACTGTATTGCTGGGGGTCTGGAAGGCTGTTGCACTGAAAACTGTGCTCTGGCTTTCTCCCGGTTAAATGCACCCTCGCTGCGACTTGCATGTATTTGCCGACCTTGTACAGGCGGTCCATGGACACCAGCAAAGACAGCATGACAGCTGCCACAATGGCTGTCTTGAGAATGGCGACATATAGGTCATAGACACTCTCATACGAAGTGAAAGTGTACAACATTGCGAACTGGTGATCGAAGGCTGCCTGTTGCCGGCCGGTGTTAGGAGCGCTGCGGCGTCACGCGGTCACGTAGTGCCCCTGACGTCAATGCGTGGAGCTGTTCCCGGCTTCAGACTGGCAAACCGACTGAGGCAGCTTGCAGCCGCAGCACTGCGGGTTGTTAACCGCGCTACACCTAACTCAAAGGATAGCTTCACTAACGCAGTGACAGCAGCAGAGAGCCGGTCTCAAACTGCCAAGCTGCGCAGTCGATCGTTAAGGACTGGCTACAAAAGGTAGTATGACAACTAACGCTTCTGACGATGTCTCACCGATCAATAGAACAGCTGTTCAACTTTAGGTCAATAAGAGTGCACAGACGAAAGGCATCATCAATGCAACGGCCGACCACCAGCCTAACAGCTCTGCACCATTAGCACCCAGGTTATCGGTCGATCAGTTTGCCTGCGCCTATGTTGTCGACTTGGGACGCTGATGCACGCTTCGCCCATGTGCCCTCTCCACTTCACGGCTCAGGAGCGGCCTGAAGCACTGTATTTAGATTACGCAAAGCCAGTCAATTATTTGAACTGTCGCAAAGTACTACAATTTGGGGATGACGGTTGAGACGCCGCTACTAAGATTTGAGTGTATTCAGATTTCAAGACAGCTGGTCCGACCCTCCGTCGATTTGGAAGCTGGCGGCGAGCGGCTTGTCCCGTGCTACGCTACGATGTCGTAATTGATCCACTTGTCTCAACTCGCGTCATCTAGATGTGCGGTGATGTGCAGTGGATTGCAGTGAGCAATCCAACAGCTGATAATGGCCGGAGCTGCTGATTCCGCTCTGCTCCCAACAAGTCGTAAGAGACATTTGCAGCGCACGACTGCCCGAAATGACATGCACGATGCTTTTCAATTCGAGTTGTGATTCAACAATTCATTCACGCGTTGTGACATGCAAATCGCACATGCACAGAGCTCTTCAAAGACACCGTTGCAAGGTATGGTACTTCTATGTTGGCATTGCCTGCGTGCTTTGCAAAGGTGGTTACCGATGGCCGCTTCGAATCAGTACAGTTCATTTGCTGTAACTCAGGTGCTGGAAAAAAACCAAACTCCTGGTGCTGACAAGTCTGTTACATATTGCAGCTCGTTCTGCATATGCCAACTCTACAGACTGTGACATCCCCACATCATGCACTGTTCAGAAATTGGCTGTCTGTTCTGCTGCATGTCCTGCTGCAATTTTCCAAGAGTCAAATCTGTGGAACTTTACCGCAGCGTTGCAACTAAGGTTGACTTGCAATCGCCATGATGATGAAAACGTTTCTGACTGTACTGCCTGTGCCATCGTGTATGCCAGCTTGGGTACACCCCTTGATGTGCCAGGAGTCTGTGATAGTCTCAGCATGTGGCACCTCATGTGCCTACAAGAATCATCCTATCAGACATAGCCAGCAGTTTCACAATACCCTTGTGTGGTGAGAACACTACATTGAGGCCCAGAATATGAAGCATCAGCTGACTGGCACATACGCACCTGACATGGCCTGATAGCCCATGGGTGATGCAAAGGGCACTCCTGATGATGCATGCATCATTGGTGCAGGCCTGCCTCCGGGTAGCTGAAGGCCACTGGGGCGTGGCAGGGGGCCAGCTGGGGGGGACCACCAGGGCTGAGGCATGAAGCCTGGCACTGGCCCTGCACTCGCCCAAAGTTAAGCTTGTCCACTCAAGGAATGTATGAATGCATGCATCAGTGCAAATTGCCAACTGTATGAGAACACAAGAATTTGTGCAATGTTGAGCCCAACAAACAGGAGGCACAATAGCATGATGGTATATACAGACACACAGCTTGTAGTCAGCAGCAACGTCAGACAGCCCATCATGTGAGATTGCTATGCAACAAGCCCTTGAGAGACAAGCATGATCAGAGACTAGCAACAAGCCTGATCAGAGCGACAAGAGTTTTCTGAGAGTCCCAACCTGCAGACTGAGCTGCAAAGTATGGAGTGGGGAAGTAGCCCATGTAGTGCATGGGGGTTTGGATGGGACCATTGATGGGTACAAGTCCCTGTGGCATGGAGCCAGGGCGAACCCCGGGGTGACTCCCAGGGGTAGAACAGGGACCCCTCTGAGGAACACCCAATGCAGAGGACATCATGCCCTGAGGGCCAGCTCCCAGCATGGCCTGCTGCATTGGGCCACTTCCGGGCATGCCCTGCACACATAGGGCCAGGCAAAACATGACAAAGATGAGCTGCGCAGGGTTGCATGCAAGAACAGAAGCTGCCATACATGCAATGCAAGCAGCATTTGCCTGAGTTTCGCATTGTCAATGCGAAACTTCATGCTGTGTCTCTGGTGCTGGCATGTGGCCATGTCACCAACACTGCGTCAACATATGACTCATCCAAGTGATGCTTGCAAGTGACTGTTGCCACCATGCACTTTGATATGAGCTGTACCTGACTCAACACGCCCGGGTGGTGTCCAGCCTGCATATACTGCTGGCCAGCAGGTCGTTGTGGGTACTGCGACCGGCCGTTGAAGTGAGCGTAGTTGGGGGGCGCTGGGGTGGGACCAGACATGTGATTGGGGCGGTGCTGCTGAGCATGATATGGTTGTCCTCTGCCACTGTTTGACCCTTGAGCCCTGTGAAGCCACCCAAGCAAGTGGAGCTGCAATCAATTCACCATGCAATGCATGCACATGCCTACAGTATAGCATAGACAGTGGAGCCCAGCATGCATGTTTGAGGAAAAGCACCTTCTTCAAACATGCTAGCATGTCCACAGGCATGACCATCTGTGCTGCATAGTAACTGAGGCTTACATGTAGGAGTCACCACTTCTTGCCGCTCCATCATTATGATTGCCTGAGCTGCTGTGGGCATTTGCAGTGCCAGGCAGAATGTCAGCATGGTGCCTGCCTGACCCAGTGCTGCTTCTGCCGGAGTTTGGCCTGGATGAGTCCTGATCATGCGGGCTGGTTGTGCCAGGTGTCATGCCATCTCTATACGTCTCCTGGTGGCCTGAACCACAAGGCAGCTCTGTGGCTTGTGAAACGGTTTTGAGGTCCAAGAGCGGCTCTGAAGCAAAGCTCTGCTCATGATGTATGGACAGTTGCAATTGTGCAGAGACTATGTGAACATTGTGAGTTGGCTGTGCTGACGCGCACCAGGTATACGAAATCCTCAAGCACTAATGGCCTCTCAGCGAGTGTTCGCCTTCAATTTTTGCAACAAAACAGGTGACATGCAATGTGGTGAAACGGAGCATCTTGATGGTGGAGCATGCAACAAATGGCTTTGCAACATTGTCTTGCGTTGCTGCAGATTTGTGTATTGCAGCAGCTGTAAATCAGAATGATTAGCCAGGCAAGCTGGACACATTCATACAGACAGCAAGACAGGCAGACAGACAGACACAGACAGACAGACAGACACACACCCCTGGTCTCATTTAGACTGCATCCACTCATGCTGTTGCTGTTGCACTGACCGCCAAAACAGTTACATACAGGGCAATACTCAAGACTGCACGCGCTGTATTTAACGGAGGAATGAATGAGCAAATGAAAAGATGATTGATTGAAGTCTTCATCGATTGCATTGTGACTTGCCAGGGAGACAGGGCAAGTCACTTGCTATGGTGAGAAGGTGCAGCCAGGTTGCCATGCAGAACAACCGGACATCACAGCACATGGTGCATCATCAGCTCCAGCACACACCCTAGAGACAGTGACAAGTGTGAGCAAGCTGGATGCTATACCTGCATCAGCATGTTGAGCAAGGGCAGCAGGTGAATGGCGACTGCCAGGATAGTCAGCCTCAGTCTCCGAAGCCAGTTTGGCTTTCCTCTGGTGAGCCCTGCCATTGAGATGCAACTGGAGATGCACGGCACTGGTAGCACTGATGGCACACACACCACAGTAGTGAGGACTGAGGTCTCTGTCTGTGCTGTTGTGTGTCTGTGCTAGGCGGCGTTGATGCTTGCTGCCCATGTAGTGGGTTTGCAGATGGACTGCGCTGGTCGTGGAGACATTGCAGATGGTACAGTAATGAGACCCACGGTTGCCGCCCAAACTTCCTGCCAAGCCCTCTGTGGCAGGAGGGGGGTGGTCGGGTCTGGGCCCTGCTGAGGTGGAAGCCGTGGAGGCAGCTGACTGGGCATTGTCTCTGGTAAGAACTGGTTGGCCCAGGTCACCTGTGCAGCATCAACATCACAATGCAGCTGCATCAACACATGATGCAACTTCCTTCGTGTCTCAATTCACAGGTGAAATCAAGATTACAGCTGCCATTACCCTCGTGATGATGATCTTCTAGAGATCAGATTCATACGTATATGAATACAACGCAGCAGATGAGTCCAGCTACTAGATGCAGCTGCGAAGTCACCTGCATGCTCCCTGTCCATTGACAACTGCCCTTCAGACGGCTCACCACCATGCTGCTGATCCTGAGCCACATCTGAGCCATTTGCAGACTCGAACATACCAGTCTGAGGAGCCACTGATGCAGAGTGATGGGCCTCAGCCTGACCAGTGCCTGACTGTCTGTCTGGTGAAGAAGATGGAGTCGCCTGTGGTGATGCATGGCTGGAAGGTGTCACAGAAGCAGCTGACAGGGCACCTGAAGCAGGAGGGTGGGCAGCAGATTTGGCAGTGAGAGTGTGTGGCGGTTTGTTGGCAGCGCGCTCGGCCAGCAGCGCATCTGTCAGCTCAGCTACTCTGGCTGCATGCTGCTGGAATGAACGTGCATCCATGGACCCCTTGTACCTGCATCACATGAAGCGCGCTGGGTGAATGCATGCTGGCTGTGGTCAAGCAGACCTGCTGATGCGATGGCTACCAGCTCCAGTACTTTTGCCTGAGGGTGCTTTTTTCAAAGGAGCCTGTGTGGCTGTAACCGCAGGATGAATGTGGGACAGGCAATGAGTCACCAGCAAAGCAGTGCATGACGTCCTGCAAGCATGAGCAAAGAACACTGCAGCAAACCTTTCAACACCAAGGTGTTGGTGTCATGATGTCATTGCAGCAAGGGTTGGGTTTACAAAGTACACACATGCCCACGCCAAGGTCTGCCAAACAGTAACGTTCCTGACTTAAATTTCACTTGGAATCAACTTCTGCAGCGCATAGCCTGATTGCTTCCCCACCAGCAGACACACCATTAGTGCAGTGCATGACAGCAGGCTTTGAGGGCACTTTGGAGAACTGCATTGCAGGCAAGCAGAGGCAGGAGACCAAGAAGTATGGCTCAGCAATGAACACACAATGATATGCTTAGCATGCTTCAGGCGACGCCTGCTACCATGTACGCAAGGAAGCACCAGCTTGTGGTGCTGCCGGTGCAATTGCAACACCTCAGTGTGCTGTTATACCCATGAATGCTTACTTGTGAACAAAGCCTCTGGACGGCTGAGGGCTGGTTTCTGGGGTGGGGCCCCCGCCCCCCTCAGCGTCCACCCTACTCATGTCTAGCAGGGCGCCAGAACCCGAGCCTGAGCGGCGGCGCCTGTGAAAGCTGCTGCAGCTGTTTAGGCGTGCTATTGTTGGTGCTGCATCTGTGTCAATGGGGTGATGAGCCTCCTGCAGCAAGCATACCACCACTCACCTCAAAAAGCATCCAACACATGTTCACTCTGTACTCTCTGCAATCAAGTGTTGATGCATCCCTTGCATGCATTGCCTCATAAGGCAAACAAGTTGCAGCTTCTAAACCTGTACTCTTCAGCACAAAAGGCAGATCCACAAGGCATCTTCAAATCCTTGTCGTCACAATCAATATGCATATCCATCTGTGAACAGAACATTGTCCGTATCATCAGGGATAGTAGCCACATTCGACTGGCAGCATTGATATTGTTGTTGGGAACAGTAGGTAGATCCAACTGGCGACACTAACCTCATCATCGGGGATAGTGGGCAGATCTGCAGGGGGGTCACCCTCCCAGTCACCCACTTCCTGCATCTCATCCAGGTACTGACGCAGGTCCATGCTGCTGGGCAGGTTATAGTCTCCCACTCTCACACAAGGGAAGTTGTCATACACATTGCCGCTGGACTTGCGGCTCAGTAATCCCTCACCACCTGAAAAAGAGCTACAAGTACGTAAAGCATCAAAATGTACAGGACATATCTTTAACCCCTGTTGCTACTTGACATAACAGGACAGCTTCTGATGAGCATCAGCTGGCCCCCCCGGGGGGGGGTAGGGGGGGGGGCAAAGTAAGAGTCATCAGATCTGACAGCTGCTACTTCAAGCGCATATGTGACAACTGAAAACACCTGCTTGCAAACCATGGCCTAACAGGATCTACCCCCTGCATAAGCTTTTGGCCTAGGGTTCTAAAGACACCAGGCTATGTGTCCATGAGGCAATGCTGGTGACATCCTTCCTAGCTATTGTGACTTATGCCACAGGTGCAGCCAAGGCGCACGCAGCTCCTTTGACCAGATTACTGACAACCCTAGCACATCTGTACAACCTAGTTGGTTGGCTGAAGATGTAAAATCCTCCTCCTCCTCCTCCTCCTCCTGTATGCAAGGTGCAGACTAGTGAGGGCATTGAGAGGCCTACCAAAAGCGGCAGCCGCTGTGGAAGCAGGCTGCATGAGTGGCGACTTGGCTAGATGCTGAGCTCGGCGCGCATGCTTCCTGCCTGTCAGGTGGTCTTGCAGGTTGGCCTCACTGGTCGTGGCTATGCCACAAGCGGGGCAGAAGAACTGCAACACCACACGAAGTGAGATTTGATGCTAGCTTTGCATGATCATGCATGTGTGAATGCTTCTGACAAGGTTGATGGGACATGTGCACTGGCAAGTGACAGGGTCTGACCCCAGCAGAGGTAACACAGCAACGCATCCACTCCACTCTGGCTTGGAAGTGCTGCAAGCAGCCTGCGTCGCGCTGTACTGCTCAAGGTAGCTGCAAGTCTGCCACGAAGCAACACAGAGAAGGCTGTCGGAACAAGGCAAAACCATGCAGGCACTGCACTCCACTGCATCCTAACTGTTTGCATTGCACGCATCAGGGCAGCTTGTGCAGCCATGAGACTCTGTCACACGAAGACCAAGCGCCAGGGGTCTTACAGGGTCAACATAACCAAAGGCCATCGGGGCCAGCCAAGACCAACCGACCCCAAATGCGTTACTGCCATACACACTGAGGCAAAGTGCAAAAGAAAACGACAGCTGACCTGCATGACAATGACGGTGGGATCATCAGGGTCCACCACAGGAATGGCAGTGATGCCATCAGGCAGATTGGACCCATCAAAGGCCTGGTACTGCCCATCTGCTCCTTGTGCCTGTTTCCTTGGCTGCAATGTGTGACTCTCATCGGAGAAACTGACTGCCCTGCGAAATGCAGGCGGACTTGCTGAGGCTGCATTAGCCTTTCCAGAGTCTGGTGCAGTGACCGGGTCTGATGCTTCAGCAGAGACTGTTGCTGGGGCAGCCTCTCCACCAGAGTCAGTGGACCCAAACTTTAGGTCACGGCGTGGAGTGACCATAGCATCTGTCTGGTTGTCTCCTGCGGGGAACAATTGCCTCGTGTCAACAGCTCCTGTGGAGGATGAATGTGTGCTTGTTCTACCTGGCTGCGCTGCAGCGTAAGAAGGCAACAGCAGCTGTGTGTGAAGCAAGAAGAAATATGACCATGAAGCATACAGCTTTGTGCAGCAGAAGGCCCACGTGCTCAGCCTACAAATCATCAGATCAGTGCCTACTGTGACTCAGCGCTGTGTGGTTGGTCAGAGGACAGACCAGACTCTGCCTGTGGCTATACAAACGCCTCTCCTTGCAAGAAACAGAAGCCATCGATGCAGGGATGCCTGAGCACTGATAAAATGCACAGCTAGACCTTGCAATTAGCAGTACCTTGGCTATTGTCACTGGACCTTGACCTAGCATCACTATCATCATCATCATTGTCATCAGCAGCAGCCGCAGCAGGAATCTGCTGATGGTGTGCTTGGGCAGCTAGGTGAGCTAAGGGACTGGGCAAGGGCCTGACAGTGGCAGTGGCGCTGCTGCTGGTCTGGTCTGTAGCTAGCCTGGGAGTGATCAGGCCACAGGCTTCTGAACCAGCTTCGATTCTGTGTTGGCTGGCCTGCACTTGCGCTCGATGCCGTTGCCCACTGCAGCCACACATGGACCTCATCAGACCCATCTGGACTGGCAGAGCGTAGCTTTGATGCCTTGGTCAGTTGGAGTTGCATACATGATCAGTTGGAATCGCACACATGATCATCGCAGTGTTTGCAGGCACATCATTGGAGGTCATGTTTAGCTTGTGCTGAGGCAGAGCATGTGCTTGATGGCTTTGCATCAAATGATTGCAGTGTTTGCAGGCACATGATTGGAGGTCATGTTTAGCTTGTGCTGAGGCAGGGCATGAGCTTGATGGCTTTGCATCAAATGATGAACGCATCACCATGACCAGGTGCAGCAATCACCATAGCTCAGAGTATCAGGCCACTTGATCCTGTGATTGATGCCTCAACCCACTGTAGTTGTATGCAGTTATGCAGCAACATCCAGGGCCATATAGAGTGATGAAGCGCACATTGCATAGCTTCACATAAAGAGCGTAGAGGCACTCAGATATGTTCAGCTTGTGATTGCACATGGGCGCTTCAGGGTGACCTGACATAAAAACCGGGCAGATGTACACTGACCATGATAGCCCTCTCACAGACTGTGTTCACCACATCTGTTCACGATGGTGATATACAGCATGTAAACAAACTCGAAGCATAGACCAACTTACACAACAGAAGCAGTGCAATGCAATTGACCGTCAATGAATAAGGCAAAAAAAACCACCAGAAGATAATGCAATTGCAAAATGCGGATAGTGTGTGAATTCCTGACTGCATGAGGGGCATCAAACTCACGCTAGATGGTATTGCAGGTGCTCCAGGGTGGGTGCTGTCACATGACACAATGTACAGCTCAAATGTTCATCAGCAGCAGCTGGTCCCTCATTGTCCATGTCGCCGCTATGTGCTTGATGTCCAGCAAGCAACATGCCACCACCTGAATATTTACACAAAACATTTTTCAGAAACTTTGTCATGCAGCATGAGCCGTGGGGCGCTCAAGACTAAGCAGGGGTTTTCAATCAGCCCCTGCCATTGTCCTGGCTGCCGCCTCAGGAGGCTCCTGTCATGGCCACTGAAAGGCGTAGCATTTTCTTGGTTTCTTCCTCTGAGGGCATGTTCTTTGTTGTTGTCTGTTAGTAGCGACAGCAGGTGATTAAGGGTGCGCTGCATGAGAAGTGAGAATGTGCATATGCAGGAGATGTAGAATAAGTCAGAGGTGTGTCCATGGTGATTCATGACAGAGGCTGGCGGTGTCAATAAAACTGATCATTGTGAGAGCTCTAGCATATGCTTGCAGATGTAAATGACTTGCATTGCATTCATGGCTTGACAGCCCCTCAAAGGCAAAATGAGGGCTGACCCTGCAAACTTGCCCTGTTTGCAGTGCTTAAGGGCATTGGCTGAGGGCTAAGCCCAGCCAGGCCCCACTGACACTGGGGACCTCACATGGTCTAGAACCCTATCAGGGTTTGATGAGCCCTGAAAGTGGGGAGAGGTCACTTATGACAGACTCTGGTGGGTGCTGAGGAGAAGAGGATTTGTGAGGCAGCTCAAAGAAAGCCAAGCAGTCCTAACTGACATGGAAGAGCATGTGCAAATGTTACATCTGGTGGTGTCTCATGGCGTCGACGACGGGTGGTCATACATGAGCTCCTGCACAAAGTGCTCTTGCATAGGAGACTCAATGCAGTAGATTGCAGGAAGCTGACCTGTGGCTGAGTCTGTTGGTGTTGATGGCAGGTGGCCATGCGTGAGCTCCTTCAGCGCTACTGTACGCTTGTGCTTCTTGCCCTCGTTGTGCATCACCAGCTGCTCCTCACTGGTCGCAAACACTCCGCACACCTCACAGTAGAACTGGGTTGTTGTTGGCGTCCTGTATACAGTGAGTCAGCATTGAGACAGGGTTGTGCCTGACTGGCTACATACACCGTGATCAGCAAGCAGCAAGGGTGCACAAGCTGATGACATCGGAAAGTCCGAACGCAAGGTTGTATGGGCAAAAGCATATTGCGTGATGGCGACAGGGAATGTCAGCTGTTGACCAGGTTTGTTTTGAAGACAACATTATTGGATGTATCCGTGCAGAGTTTTCATCTGGAATCTATCGCAGCCAGAGTCCCCCCACATCATTGACCATCAGAATGCCCGACAGCAGACTGCCCACATGGACAGGTAGTAGGCCAGAACTGTTGTGGTAAACCTAGGAGTGTTCACGACAGTGGTGTACTGTCTGACGACCACAAGTTGAAGTTGCACCACAACAGTTGTGATGCTAAGAGCAAGCCTGTCTGGAGGAAGCTGACTTGCGTCGCAAGCCCCTGATGCCTACTGGCTAGGCCCGCGTGTTTCATGTTGTTATTATTAATGTTTACCAACAAACAGACGCAACAGCATCAACGCAGCCCATGAGAGGCACAGACACCAGAAGGAGAGAAGCAGAAGCAGAAGCAGAAGCAGAAGCAGAAGCCAGTCAGTCAGGGATCTTACAGTCGTTGGGGCCAGCTAGCCCATTTGACTAAATTGCAGTCTTTCATCAGTACACGAAACAGACAAAGAAGAAGAAGAAGAAGAAGGAGGAGTAGGAGGAGGAGGAGGAGGAGGAGGAGGTAAAAGAACAGATCAAGAACAAGGAGGGAAGCATTAGGAGGGAGCCTGGGGGATCAAGCGGCCAGTTGAACGGCTGGCAAGGTGAAGTAGGACATTAAGAGCAAGGACCAAGGCAACAACAAGGACTACATGAAGATCAACGGGAGGGCAGAGCACCAAATTACCGCTGTGCCAAATGCACTGTCAGTCTACCAGATGTTGCGTTGCTGTTGGCACAACAAGAAGCAGAAGAGGAACGCTGCTGTACCTGCCATGGAGGGCATAGTGACAGAGCAGTTACAGTCAAACAGAATATCACTGTACTGCAGGAGCAACTTGACCTGTTTTGCTCAATTCTCCAGTGCAGCTACACGACAACTTTGCTGTCTTTTCAAAGGACAACAGAGACTTGCCGGCCTGGGTCAAGACAACAGAGCAGAAGCAGAAAAGGAGGAGAAGAAACAGGCAGACAGAGAAAAGCATAAGAAGAAGCGAAGAAAACGAAAGGAGACTTCGTCAGAGCAGGAGAAGAACAAAAGGATGATCCAGGGAAAGGCAACAAAGAGAGAAGGAGGAAGAAGAGAAGGAAGACAAAGAGACGAGAGGAAGAAGAAGAAGAGGAAGAAAAACCCAGATGTCACCTGGGGATGGCAGAAGCAGGTGCAGGGGTGGGTTGCAGGCCCAGGTCAGCAGCATCTGCGTGGGCCTGCTCCAAGGCACGCTTCAGGTGGCGCCGCCCCTTGAAATGGGCTTCCAGCAGGGGCTGACTACTGGTGCACACCCCACACATGCTGCACTGGTATGGCCTGCTACCTTCTACGCCTACAGGCACAACACCATCACAGTCAAGCAGGTATTGAAAACATCTCCACAATGTAGAAACGCGTTTTACTGTCCCCAGGCCTTTCTGAGTCTAGATTTCCACTGTAGGAAGGACGTCTCTGTAATAGTATAGACGTTTCAGGATTGAGAAGAGCTATCGCATCTGCTGCATTCTGACAGTACCCTTGAAACGTGAAGCAGCAGCAGCTGAGTGAGTGCAACATCTTGCACGGACAGCTGCCCTCTCAGCTTGTAGGCATGAAAGCATGACGCATGTAGCAGGTATCTGATGCAAACTAGGTATGAAATCGTCAGATGATAGTACTAGTGTTGCGCTGTGTACAGTCAGGACAACAGCCTGTAGTGTTGCCAGCCAGTTGCTGCTGCTGTTCACTTTATGCACAATGCAGGAACATGACGATCATGTTCCTGCATTATGCATGTTGGACTGTTTGCCTGGTGTTTAGCTGTTTGAGTGCACAACAGCTAAACAAAATGCTACTTGGCGTCTAATGTTACTACATGTCGGCGCACAGCATTAGGTTTTGGACACACCTGGTAGGTGCATAGCCAAAATGCACACAGCTGGCACACTTGTATAATAAATAATTTATCTTGTTATTTAGCAACCATATATGTTAAGACAAATGCCAGTTGACTTTCATTGGCAGGTTGCTGCCCACAGACTTTGTTGCGGTCGGTAAAACAATGCCAGTAGAAGGGAGTCATGTCTGCAAGAAGCTGGCCTACCTGGTGTGTTGCTAGCAGTTGCAGCAGGAGTAGGCGGTGCATCATTGTCCTGCCATCTTGACACGTCACTGCCTACCCTTTGCACCTGCCGCACGTGAGCTCGGCCCTGCACAATCACAACCCTGCCTCTGATTCTGTTCCGCTGCAGTAATCATATCATACGATATGCTTTTGCCATTGTTGGGTCACAATCATGTTATAGGTTGGTTTAAGGTCGGCTGTGTTTAGTCATGACAAAAGCTCATACTGACTCTGTTTAGTCAATTGTGCATTGGGCAATTGCCTTCTTGCGCCATCGTGTACAGCTCTGCAAGAAGGCACATGGATGTTCGCTGCTATGCAGCAGGTGTTTCCCCACAGCAAACCTTTGTTCCAGAATGCCGCACTTTACAGAAAATAAGCTTTGCTTTTCTACAGTTGCTTGCATAGAAGTAGGGCACTGTGAGCCACTTTTATTTCACTCTTTGTCAAATTAAACACTTTCATTTCATCTAGTATGAAAGCTTGAAATTCAGAAGAAGCACGATATAAATTGTTACACATGATATAAATTATGACACATACCACACCACACCATACCACACCACACCATATCAGTCCAGCAAGTGGGTACAAGCCTACAGCTGTACATGTTGAAAGCAAGACGGCATGGAGAGCATGCAGACTGACCTGGAGATGTGCAATGTAGTTTTTCTGGCTGGTGGCGGTTGCATTGCAGACAAAGCAGGTGTATGGCTGATTGCTGCCTGGCGTGGCAGCGTAAGTGGACGGCGTCCCCATGTGCTGAGGACTCATGTGGGCATAGCTTGCTGGTGTGCCAGGATAGGGTGACTGATTCCCCCAAGGACCTGAACCACATGTGCAGGAATGGTTCTCAAAACCACCAAAAACAGCCTAGCTGCGACCGTATAAAAACAATTGAGAATACCATTCTTGTGTCATGCATATCGGGGAGGGATCAGGCCTCGCCCCCTCTCCCTCCAAAGTGAGCGGGGGGGATGGGGGTTGTTCTTGGGGC
>JAABUP010000737.1_pt1 | contig 70463 bp, 102 predicted proteins | sample 5559201 | NCBI WGS metagenome assembly JAABUP01 (sample SAMN10711887, study PRJNA513373) | rock metagenome | isolation source: Antarctica rocks | place: Antarctica | reverse complement strand
TTGCACCTCATTCATTGTAACATTGAGGCAGACATGCCTTCCCACTTTGTGAACCACTGTTGACCAGTTGACTACACCACAGCTTCCATCAGCTTCAGCACAGTCAGCATTGCAGAGCCTTGCGCCAACAAGTCAAGCTTTTTCCTGAGGAGGGGCAAACTATTGCTGCAGCAAGCAAAGACCAGATGTTTCAGCAGAAGGCTGTCTAATGCAGATCAGGAAGCTACTTGGACATTACTCAGGTAGCAACTCAGGAAGTTGCTCAGAGAGCTACTCAAGACTTTATGTATTTGACCTTAGGAAAAGACACAGACAAAAAAAAGTAGTCCATCATAGTTCAGCTGTTCTGTGATGTTACACACAGATGAGCTTGATGCTGCAAGCCATGCTCATTCTCAGGTGCAGGCTGTGTGCATCCCATATGTGTGTGTGCATCTGAGAATCAGAAACCCTTATTGCTTATTTCCTTTCTATAGGGCTTACCTTGGCTAACAGATTAGCGTGCAGATTGTGTACATCCCACATGTGTGTGTGCATCTGAGCTCACCTTGGCTAACAGGTTAGCATGCAGAGAGTCCAGGAGCTGCAGCACTGTTTCAGACATGTGCTGCACAACAGATGGCTCTGCCTCCTCACCAGCCTCACCCCTGCAGAGGTAAGAACCAATCTAGCTCTGGGCTGCCCCCTTAGGCTCCTGCTATGATCGCTGAACAGCGCAAACCTTTCTGTTCTCAAGGATCAATCTGTCAAAGTTGTCTGTGCAGCTGTTGATGCAGCAATGTATGAAGGGATCAGTGATGCTCTATGTGCAGCAATGAGTGAAGCAAGCTGTGGAGCAGTCTTGGTAGCTGTGTATGAAGCTAGACGTCTAGCTGTCTGTGTTGTAATCTGTGAGGCTGCCTCAGGGTGTGAAGCGTGTGTCACAGCAGAGGATTAATGTCCTAAAGAAGACCTGTTGTGGCCAAGCAAGCAACATGAGCAAACAGGTGCGTCAGCCATTGCATGAGAAAGTAAATGAGCTGAATGAAGAACTAAGTTAGCAAGCAAACAGGCAAGTGGGGCAGCCCAAGTGAGTGGGCCCATGATGAGCAAGTAGATGGCTTGTTTTATCTGATGGGCGCATCAGACTAGATAGAGAAGAAAAGGAAGAAAGAGACACATCACAAAATAAGGAGTACAAGACAGAAGAAGAATAAGGAGGATTACTGGAAGAGGATGTGCAGCGCGCTCTTGTAGGTGAAGAGGCGCTTGAGGAATGACAGCGTGGTGGCCGTCAGGGGATGCACTGTACCATCCGGAACTGCATATCACACCTCAGCCTAAATGCGCTGTAAGCAACACCACTTGGCGCAGGAAGTCACACAATTTACAAACCATAGTTATAGAGATCTGGCTGAGGCAAGAGCAAAGGCTGGCAAGGTAAAAACAAATCAGTGAACTGGCAAGGATTCTCCAAAGAAGGTTTGGATACCTGTGTTCTTGGCTGGGTCTTTGGAGATGGATCCCAGGAAGTCAGTGAAGGTTTCCTGGATCTCCACTTGCAGTCTCTCATGCAGGCCCCTCAGATCCTGCAGACCACAGCACACTTCCTCTGATTCTGCAAAAGGCAGGACCAGTCACAACACGACGCAACACTGCGCTGTGTCGTTCCATGCTATGCCCTTGGACAGCACAGCACAGCACAGCACAGCACAGCACAGCACAGCACAGCACAGAACAGCACAGCGTAAATCTGCACAGCACAGCAAATGCATCATTGCTTCTTGCACATCACTATAGGACAGCCACTTCAATGCAGCATAACCACTTGATCATTGTTGGCTTACTCGCAAAAGGCTCCCTGAGTTGGTGTTGGACAGAACATCAGACAGCACACTCATGTGGCCATCCAGCTGCTCATGCATGTCCAACAACCCAAAGACCTGCAAGACAGAAATAACACCTTGTGGAACATCTCCACGACGTGGCGCTTTTACTCCAGGCGTTTTGACTCCACTGTCCCCAGGCGTTTCTGAGTGAAGATTCAGTGTGGGGTTGACATTCCTGAAACAAAGTAGTTTTGTGATTGAGAAGAGCTGCTTGGTCACACAAGTTGGCTGTTTCAAGAGTGCTGCTGGGGTTGTAGACAGTGTGCTTGCGCACACACACACTGTCTGATATCATGCACCAGATGCCAGCCTCCTGACGCATGGTGCTGAGCAAGCACACACTTGACAACAGCAAAGCAGACAGTTGACAGGGTTTAGTCTGTGTTTGCAATGCTCAACTATGCCAAGTTTGCAATGACCAGATTTGCCATGGTCATGAGTTTCAAGTCTTTTGTCAACTGACAACATGATCAAGTGCAATTGTGATATTACTGATTGACACTGGCAGCACGGCTTGTGTGACAACCAGTGTACACAATAACACAAAGCAGGGATCCCAAAGGAATGCATACGTGTCCCCTTGGGGTCATTTTGGGGTAGACAGCATGACCATGTGTGCCAGATGCGTCTTGTCTGCCGACGCATTGCAGGTACTTGCCTTCTCTGGAGCGCGTTTGCTGTGTAGTATGGCCTGTCCAAGCTTGGTCAGATCCACCACATGTTTCGACACAATCTCATCAAATGCAGCTTCAGCATAGGGGCTGTCAAAGACTGCCTTGCTGAGCTGGCTTTGGGCTACTGCAATCTGAGTCAGCACTTGCAAGGCTTGTACCCACCTGTGACAAAGCAAAGCGTGGCATAGCGTGGCATAGCGTGGCATAGCGTGGCATAGCGTGGCATAGCGTGGCATAGCGTGGCATAGCGTGGCATAGCGTGGCATAGCATAGCATAGCATAGCATAGCATAGCATAGCATAGCATAGCATGGCATAGCATAGCATAGCATAGCATAGCATGGCACAGCGCAGGGTAAGGTCTGTTTGGGAGTGTACTCGTATGCAGAGTGCAGAAAGAGACATTTGTTCAATTAAAGTTGGTGATGCACACATGCACATGCTGCATCCCCTGCTCTGGAGCGCTCCTGCGTCATTCACGTTGCTCAGAGGCTACAGCAACTGTGCTCCTGATGATTTGGATGCGAGTCATCCATTGCCCTGCATAGTATATGGCACCAGCAGCTCCCAGCGCATGCGCATGCTTGGGCTGTCTTACCTAATGCTTAGCAATACCAAGTACACAATTGGTTGCATTCTGTATCCAGACGTATGGAGCTTCTATGCCATGCGGCTCAGGACAGCTATGTCATGAGTGAATGGCTGCTGTGAACTTACCCATTGACCTTCTTCTCCACCTGTGACCAAGACATCTTGGACAGGTCTTCACTGGAAGTGGCTTGATTGGGCAAGCTGCCAAGGGCCCTTTCCAAAAGTTCCCTTTGAACATCACAATATGCCTGCAATATGTGAGTCTACATGTGAGTCGTATGTCCTTTGTTACCGCAGCAAGAGCCACAGCATGCCTGCAGGTCACACGTGAGTAGCATGTCCTTTGTTACTGTTACAAGTGTCACAGTGACCCTGTACATGACCTACGATGCTTTCATTATTCATCACTTTTTATTATTCGTCATTACTCTTCCTTATTTTCAAATGGGCATAGGCCTACAACCACAGAATTGCCGAAGACGAGCCCAAGATGCTGTTTGCATGAGCCTGCCGAGTGCTATGCAGCCACGTGAGGGTGCTATTGCACTTAAGGTACCTTGAATACATGGGACCCTCTGCAGCGTAGCATGGCCTGTGCCAATGTGTGAAGCCTTGGCAAAACTGCTGGTGATACCAGGGCAAGATCTTGCTGAGGACCAGCTTCTGCAGCATTCTGTCTGCCGCCTGCAGCCTCAATTTGAATGATTTGAAGCGATTTCACACAGATTTCGATCAGTTTGTTGTCATTCTATACTGATTTTTGTTTGGTTGCTGAAGCTGGGGGGTCCTATCAGCCTGCTGTCCTATTCTATTAGGATTCTACAGCGTAGTCTGAGAAGTAGTCTGTTTGGAAGCTGTACACAAGTATGTCTCTTCACTACACTGTCTGCATCAATCTGGAGTGTTGATAGTACAAATGCTGCTCCATTTGTAGTACAGTTGGTTTGTGCATTGGCTGATTGTGGTCACAATGCTCACTAGACATAGGGATGGGAAATTGAGTACCTGCAACAGGAACGTCCTGGCTAGGAAAGGAGCTTTGCACCAACCTGGCCGCATTTGGCTCTTGCAAATTGCCTTTCAAGACAGTCATGAACTCTTCCTGACACAAACGCAGGCCGTCCTTTTGCAAGTCTGTTGCATGCCGCAGGGCATCTTCTGCTGTGCTCAAGCTCCTGCAGCACTGTGTCACTAGTGTTACTGTTGATGTAAGCATTGGGCAAACATTTGTCACCTTGAGGAAGGGATTAAGGTAATACCTATGCTTTTGCAGGAAGGTGATGGCCAAATCAAGCTTGTCAAACGCTGTCATGAAGCTTGACAGGTCTGATCGAGGGCCTTGGAGGATTCTTGACTCGACCTGAAACAATCGCTGACTGGTGTGAATGTCATACTTCACTGTGGCAGGTTGCAGTCAAAAAGATTATCACCTTTCTGGAGGCATCAAGGTGGTCGAGCACTTCCTCGGCTTGCGCTCGGGCTTGTTTGACGTTCTCTCTGGTTTGGATGAGAGCTTGAGTTTTGAAGACAACAGGTTGCACAACTCGCTCCAGATCGCTGAGTTGACTGCAGTACTGATCTAGTACTCTGCATGCTTCCTGAGACACTTGGTGACTCCAGTCCAAGCTCTGCCTGAGCTGCTCTGACCGTGCCTGCATGCTTCTGACGCTCATCGTGCTCATTGTGTGTTGATGTGTCAATATTATGTGCACGTACGTGACGCCATTTGTAACGGCTGACAAGTCAACGCCGTCTTTGATCTTGGTAACCGCCACCGTCAGAAGCTTTGGGTAGGTCACCCATCAACCAGTTGCTTGCTGCCTGGGCACTGCTTTCTGTCCCGAAGTTAAATCAGCTGGCGACTGTCCTGACACAGCCTTCTGTATACGGGCTTGGTCACTCGATCCGATCCCTACGGCCACGAGCCGGGAGCTACCTCAACCTCTGTTACGAGCTTTCGCGTCGCCAAGGCACTTTCCGCTCCTGTCAAAACAGACCGGAACAGTCTACAATCACAAGGAGAGGCACGCTTCGAGTGGCAGCCATGAACGGCGTTCCTGCGGAAGACAATGCTATGGACCAAACAGGGGTAAGTGTCCAAGTAGCGGTGCTGCTTCTGGCTCAATCAGGTCGTTGCAACAGCTCTGCAGCACATAGTCTTCATTGAATTGTGCATCCACCTGGTGATCTCGGAAAAGCTATTGCTCTTGACCTCCAAGATCCTGTGATCAAACTCACTTCTGTCCTGCTGCATACAGGAACAGGAAACAGCAGCAGACTACTACTTCGACTCTTATGCTCATTTTGGTGAGTTCATGTCGAGCACACTCCATGCTCTTGCACCATCTTCACATGGCCTGATTGCAGCCTGAAAGCTGCTCCCTACCTGCAGGCATCCATGAGGAGATGCTCAAGGACACTGTCAGGACTCGCAGCTACCAAAACGCCATCAGTGGGACATCACACCTCATCAAGGGCAAGATAGTTCTGGACGTTGGGTGTGGCACTGGTATCTTGTCCCTGTTTGCAGCTCAGGTAAGCTTCACCCATATCGGCCCCTCATTCAGATGTCCCCTGCCATCCACCTTCCATAATCATGTCATGTGTGAACTCAAGTGCCAATCCATCATGCAGACATCTCTTGAGTGTTCAGTCTGATGGCGAGCAACACTCACTCTGCCTTGAGGTCAAATTCTGCTATGTCTTCTTCAACATTAGCTCTGGTCCAGGCTGAATCAAAAATCAGAGATCAGCTCATCTGCACATGACACAGCACAATCACCTCCGGTTTTCCTTGCTCAATACATCCAGTCGTAATATCGTGTTGCTGCAGTCTGGTGCAAAGCATGTGTACGGCATTGAGTGTTCAGCTATAGCAGACCAGGCCAAGCGGATTGTGGCAGACAATGGCTTCTCAGACAAGGTCACCATCATCAAGGGCAAGGTTGGTGCTGTCACACAGATCATTTGTGCACTTTGATTGCACGTTATTGGGTTGTGTCGTCACCTGTCTGCTGGGTGTCAAAAGAGTGTATGGTGTGCCCAAAACTGTTCCTGTGGTGCCTTTCATGGTACATCTGTGTTGCCAGATGGGTTTAGCCTGCCCTGCCCCCTTCATGGCTTGCTGAGCAGCAGCATCAAGCATGTGATGCACCTTACAAATGTTCAAAGTTGACAGGGTTTGCCTATTCAAATTGCACACTGTGTTGTGACTGCCCGCGTCTAACTCATCATAATGTCCTATGCCTGTTTGTGGGCTGTGCAGCTTATTGCTTCTCAGTGACCACCCCCCAAAACCATGATTCTTGCTACTCTTGTGCTGCTGATCTATGTAGCATACTCCTGAGTACTGAATCTATTGCATACATCACTGCGTTCCATCTGAGCAGAACGTGCCACATACCACAAGGAAACCCATCGTCACCAAATGGCCACTTCAGCTTTGGAAGTGCCGCTTTAGTGTCCCTGTTTCTTAACCCTATGTAATCGTCCCAGCGCCACATAAGCTCCTCATCCACAACTTCACATGCTTGCCCTGCTCAGGTGGAAGAGATCACACTGCCAGTGGACAAGGTAGATTGCATCATCAGCGAGTGGATGGGATACTTCCTCTTCTATGAGTCCATGCTGGACACTGTACTGTATGCCAGGGACAAGTGGCTTGTGCCTGGCGGCCTTGTACTGCCAGACAAAGCCACGCTGAGCATGGTGGGCATTGAGGATGGAGAGTACAGGTAACCTCCACCAAATGTTGCTGCATCTTTCTCAACCAGTATGTTGTTCAGCATGATGGGCATAGAGGATGGAGAGTACAGGCGACATCCACCAAATGTTGCTGAATGTTTCCCAATCAGGTTGTTGCTAAGCCAAAGATAGGTACAAGGCTTGTGATGCAGCTGAGCGGTTGGGAGGTGTCTGGCTGAGCTGCGACAAGCAAGCCGTGTAGTGTAATTGTACCAGACATGACAGATTTACCAGCTCTCTTGTATAACTTTGATTGTCGACTATAATCATAATGTCAACGCCTTTTGGCTCTCGGTGCGGTAGGTACGTGCAGGGCAAGTCTTGTCCCTCCAGACCATCCTGTTCTGAGCATCTGCAGGTTCATATGGCTTGATACCCAGGCTGACCCAGGCTTTCATGCAGCATGTATTCTGTATGCTCTGATAAGCTTTGATCAGCAGTCACAAAGCCATCAGCAAAACAAATGACCTCCTTTTTGGCCATCTGAGCGTTGTCAAATTAAAGAAAAGAAAAGAAAAAGAAATGACTGCGCCTTTCGGCGTCAGTTTGATGAGAAGCCAAGGATTATACCCAGCTGCCTTGGATTGTCAAATTGATCATGTGTTGATCTTCAGGCAAGAGAAGATTGACTTTTGGGACAATGTGTATGGGTTTGACATGAGCAGTATCAAGGAGCGCGCCCTGATAGAGCCTCTGGTGGACAATGTAGATCCTGAGCAGATTGCCACCAGCAGCTGCCAGATGAAGACCATCGACGTCCTGGACATGAAAGTGGAAGATGCCAACTTTGAGGTACGCACTAACTCATGGACAGCCAGCGAACGTGCATGTCTGACATGAAAGCGGAAGATGCCAACTTCGAGGTATGCACTGACTCATGGACAGACAGGGAACTTGCACATCTGCGCATTGCTTTTGGATGTCGAATGACATGAAAATGGAAGATGCCAACTTTGAGGTATGCGCGGACCCATGGACAGACCAGGAACATGTATGTCTGCAAATTGCTTTTGGGTGTCAAACAGTAATCAGTGACGAGCTGGAGATGGTAGACCCCCAGCTCTTAGGTACGCACAGTCTTCTGGACAGCTGCTGTTCTTTCCACCCTGTGCAGCATGCATATGTGAATAAATCAGGAAAGACAGCCAGTGAGGAAGCGCTTCTTCACAGGCTCAGATCAGTGTTTTGAGCCCTATCACTCCAGGCATTGCAAGTGAAGGATGCATTCTTTGTTTGTCAAACTAAACATGCAATGTGTGACAGCTTGTTGTCCTCTGGCGAGCTGTCACGCCAATCATGTTGCATGAAAGTTTGCCCCAATCCAAGCAGCAGTATATGCTTTTGCCCTGATGCCACTGCTCAGGCTTGGACTGCCTGAACACTTGGCCATTGTTGCAAATGCTGCTGTGTTCAGTGACATTGTTGGTCCTCTCATTATAGAACAGAAGCCAATCTATTTAACAGCCCATAAATTATGATAATCTTTGCTGCAACCATAGATATTGCTAATGTCAGCTGCAAAGACTCGTTTTGGTTTGACTGCAGGTCCCATTCAAGGTGACAGCAAGTCGCAACGATTACATTCATGCCTTGGTGGCGTACTTCGACATCGCCTTTACTCAGTGTCATAAGCTAGTCAAGTTCTCCACCAGTCCAAGGTATGTCACGAGTCATCATCTGCACTTTTGCTCTCAGCTTTGAGCTGCGCTATGCCCTGTCCTGCCCTGTCCTGTCCTGTGCTGCGCTGTGCTGTGCTGTGCTGTGCTGTGCTGTGCTGTGCTGTGCTGTGCTGTGCTGTGCTGTGCTACGAGTGATGCAACATCAGATGCAGGCGCCTTAACAGCTGTAGAAAACAACTGGATGCCTTTCTTTTGGAAACACACATCTGTTGACAACATTGCATTTGTTGCAGGTCTAGGCATACACACTGGAAGCAGACTGTTTTCTACCTGGAAGACACTCTGATTGTTGACCAAGGTGAAGTCATTCAAGGCGTTTTGAAATGCAGCCCCAACAAGAAAAATCCCAGGGACCTTGACATCAGCATGACCTATGAATTCAAGGGCAAGCACATGACAGCCTCCAGAACTCAGCAGTACAGGATGCGATGATCCTTTTGGAAACGCCATATGCCCAAACTTCACTCGCACACTTGATACTGTACATCAAATAAAATGCTCTACAGGTTGTCATCAGCTATGTGGCCAGGTTATGACTTCTGGTCATCATGCTGTCAGTTGTTTTTTCTCTGTTCTGCTCAGGATGTATGCGCTGTTCTGATTCTGTTCTGAGAGATTCTAAATGGTGGTGTGGCATCTGTCCCCAGTCGTGCTTGGTATATGTATGCGCGTAGTCACTAATGGTGATGGTACACCCCTGTATGGTGACGATGACTTGTTGCAGGTTGCAGTTAGGTCTGGCATATAGAGATATGAACTTGCTGCAATGTTTTAGCTGTCATGAATTAAGTAAATGTCGTCAGAACATGCCTCTGTAGTCAATGGTGAGTCTGTCGCCTTTCCTGCAAGCACAATGCGCGTACATGATATTGTCAAAGAGCCTGTCAGCTATTTGCACCTTCAACAGAATAGATTCCAAAACTTAAATATGAAACACAGCACGATCATATTGTCAACATCAGGGTATACCCTTCTGAGTTTAGTTTTCTAGTGTAGAGATGACGTTTCTGAATTAAAACAGACGTTTCAGGATTGAGAAGAGCTGCTCAATACACAAAATGGACACATGTGTGCTGCCCAAGCTACATCGTTATTTACGGCATGAGAACCACTTTGACACGCTATGTCGTTATTTACGGCATGACCACCACTTTGACACGCTTGGGGCAAGAAATGAGTTTTTGTGCCCTAGTACTATTCTGGGCAGTAAGCAATCCCCATGCCTTGCACGAATTCATAATCCCAACAGTCTAGGTCAGCGCAGCGTGGCAGATGAGCAGCACTGACTGTCGCAGTCTCGCTGACTGGAAGCTCGCCTACGCCTAGTCGGTAAGGCAAGGTCGATTGAAGGATAAGCTGCGGTGTTGACCTCGCAAGCCTTCGTTGTTCCTTGAGCTGCGTGTGCATGTGTGCTGATCTTGAGTGTCCATTTTCGGCAATAAGATTATGCCAATTTGTTTTCATTGAAGCAGACTTTCTTCTGATGACATCATGCACCATGACCTGACGAGAGTTGGTGTCGGCTCCATCTGCATGCTCAAGCCACAGGCCTGCAGAAGCCAACAGCTGCCCCCATACTGCTCACCCAGACGTCTTACTGCTCTTTTCACACAATGCAGCACACTCTCGCTGGTAGCTCCGATGTTCTTGCAAGCTTAAATTTTGCAGCTGATCTGTGAAAGCACTTGAGAGCTTGCCGAACTTCGCATGTAAAGTTCTTCACAGTTGTACAGCTGTATTGCACAGCTGTATACTGAAAGCTGCTTTTCAGCAGCCTTATTTATTAATGTATAGCCTCAGCATGCCTAACCAGATGCTGTAAGTGCAGATTGCGGCAACTTCTGCACATGCCCAGCGCTGCCAACATATTGTGGTCAAAGGAGACAAAAATGGCGATGGAGTTAGCACACGACCACAAAGTATGGCGTGAATAGCGCTCCCTGCACATCGTGCTTGTCAAAACCTTCTGATAACACTTTGATTCATCAGCAGGCACCACGCAGGGAGGGCCGATCAACTTTGAGGCTTTCAAATGGCATCAGGCCTTAGCAGGCGACCCTGACAGGTGCTTCCCCTTACCCTTTGTGGTGCCTGGCTTGTTGCTTTGACATTTTCAAACATGGGCATTTTACTGTAGAAGAAGTTGCGCAACTTTTTCTACAGTAAAAGGCTGCATGCATGCATGACATTCACATGCATTAGGGTGAGTACGCATGAGGCACAATCCTGCGCAAGCATGTTTATTTTGCTGCAAAAAAAGCAGCCTTACTATTAGTAATTGCTGACTGCCTGCAAACATCCCTGCATGCATCAATCACATATGCCGAGCTGCTGCTGTGATGCTGGCTTGTTGTCAGTCCTGAGACAGTTTGTTCTGATCTGCATGCCCAGCATGTGATCAAATGTGTGCATCTGCACCATCTCAAGTCAAGCTCTGACTCGAAACAGCAACTTACAGTGCTGCAGCAGACACATTGCTTCAGCAGAGCACACTGGCATTTGACTTCAAACGCTAGCCACATTTCACTTATGCCAATGCCAGATCGCATCAACTGTCACCGTTTGCGCTTACGTTGCAGGCGTCTGTATGTGCTCCATGCACACATCTACTTCCCGTACTCTACAGAGGATGACAAAGCTAAGGCTAGCAACTTCCGTGCTCAAGTTCAGGCAAGGTTTGCAGGAACTGTAGGCGTGAAGATCAGTGACATCTCCCCAGAGGCGGTCGCGCCACACCCCATGCCACAGTTTGAAATTGCCTTTACAAAATATTGTCTTCAAGACATAGTTCCATGGCTGATTTTCGGCCGTCCAGATGACTACAGCGTCTTGGTCCACCCATTCACTTCAGATGTGGTAAGCCACTGCTGGTATACATACTGTGTGACGCACACAGCATTAATTGGTTGTCAGGCTGCCAATTGAGCAGTCAACGCATTCATCTTGGCATGATGCATCAGCTGTGGTGTGACAGACATGCTGCAGACTGCATACACTGTGATCATTATGATGAGCATGCATGTACAGTGTTACACAATAACCGTTGCAGTACACTGTTGCAGCACATGCATGTACACAGGTGGCAGACCATGATGCAAGTGCAATGTGGCTGGGCAAGAACCTTGGAGCTGACCTGACGCCGCTGATTGAGCTCCAGCAGAAGATTGCTGATCAGGTCCAAGTCGGCGCAGACGAAGCTTCATTGCTATGGCCATTTGTGTACGCAGAGATCAATTCACAGTCTTCTTTGATCTGAGTGTCAGTGGGTACATCTGCCAGTACTAGCTGTAAATTGTTTTCTGCAGCAACCTGTTGTATTGTCAGCACAAAAATTGTGCTCGAGGAATATCAGCATCCTGCTGTCTGGATACGCTTCCCTCTTTCAGGGGGCAAGCCTGTACTGTCAGCATCCCTTTGCTTGCTGTGCTCTCACCTTTGTTGGTGCCATCTACCTAATAGGTCAAAAACGCCAGGCATTGGCACTTCCCCTCGACTAAGAGGTATTCGCTTTTGTGCTGAGCAAGGCTACCGCAGATTTTGAACAAATTCAAAGTCTGGAACTTTGGCCCTTGAATTTGACCATGCACCCAACAGAACCATGTCGAGTCCGTGAGGTAATCAAGATGGGGAGGCTGGCAGAGAGAGTACAATGCTGCTGAAAGCTCTTGTGACTCAAGCTGTGGACAATGTGACTCAAGCTGTGGACAATGTGACTCAAGCTGTGGACAATGTAACTCAAGCTGTAAACATTGAGAGCATATTAGAGCTGATGTTGCACATGTACAAGCTCTGACATGCCATCACTGGCAGCCAAGTCCAGTGATCCCAGGGACACCATCAACCATAAAAGCAGATGGCATATGCACAACCGTTGCAAGCAACAGGGCTGCTTTACAGGTACCAGATTGATCAGAAACAAACAGATTGGAATTTGGGCCCTCGAGCAGTGTGAGCGTTACATTTGGACTTGCAAAAAGACTTATATAGGGCTCATACATTGACATAGATCAAAACAACGACACATCACTTGCACACCAATTGTATCCACATGTGCAAGTCAGACCCTGAGTGATAGCTGGAGCGCTCATACCAAGTGCTTGTGGCTGAACAGCTATGCAGTGACAAAAGCACTTACTGGTGGATTGTGACATACCAGTGCACTTCTACACCAGAGGCCGATGTGTCAAAGTCATAAGCGTGCTGCGCTTCTGACTAGTGTGCCTACTCTGCACCAGGCACACCTGCTTGTCAAGAAGTGCAGTGCAAGGCACCGCAACCTAAGTCTTCAGTGCCGAAGCTGGCTGCCAATTCACAGGAAATGGTCAGTGCTTCTCTGGCAAAGGCTTCAGCCAGGCTTCAGGCACAGATAAAGTCCTTGTCCACCTGTCTGATCTGCTGTCCCCCGCTGTCTTGGGACACACGGTAGCAAGCGTGTGTCCAAGATAGGCTTGTTATTACACCAGGCTTGTAATAACAAGCCTGGTGAAGCCTTGCTACCCAACTCGACAGACGCAAATTCACCAGAAGACGCCGCCCGTTTAGAGAGAGGCTCAGGACTTGCTCAGTCAGGGCAGATAATTTGCAGTCCAAAAATCACGAAGCAGGTTGCAGCTTGTCCAAAGCTTTGTGCACTGCCAGCGCAAGTGTAAACCTTTCTACGCACAGGGTCAACACCTACAGACTGTAGCCCTATCGTAGGCTTTTCGAGTAGTAGTGCACACTACAGCTGCACATGTTGTGGTACACTGCTGTTTGAAGCTGAAGCAAACTTTCAATGCCCATAGACTGTTGGGTGCGAACCTTGCGTCCGTTGTCTTCAGGTCACACGTCAGCATGACTTGCTGAATGAGTTCTTTCACCTAGATCTGCAGTTCAGGCTGGTCAGCAGCTGGCGGATGTAGCTGAGCGAAGTCCGGCGGTGCCGTCGTCACATATCATTATTACTTGGTGCATAAATGGGTGCCTGCATCCCCCTGCGTTTCCCCCTGCGTCCCCCTGCGGTGACAACAATCAAGGTTGTCGAATGATGGAATCACAGCTGTCCGATTCGATAAATCATTTATCTTAAATGCGTGACTCATGTTTGATAAACTTATCCACACCTTCAGGTCAAAACGCGTCAAGATCGAAGCTGCAAATCAGGAGGCAAAGCGCGGCGTACCTGCTCTGCCGCCGTGCTCAAATTGCTGACCATCTTCACCCTTGCGGCTATCGTCAATCATAACAAAGCACCAGAGAATACAGCAACCGGCGCCTGTGCCTTGACTTATCACTGCAATACCAGCGTTATCCAAATAGCCATGAACAAGTTAGCTACTTTGGTGCCGGTGCTAGCTCTGTGCTTTGCAGCTTGCACGTTTGCTAATGTCTACGCGTTCAGCACCGCACCGGTAAGCTTCACTGTCCGCAAACATTCGTCTGTGTGCTTCATTGTGTGAGTGCTGCAGTGCCGCGTCTTCTATGGCTACCTTTACGAGTGATCCTGACCAGTCCAGCCAGGCCCTTGCGTCAACATTCACATCACATGCCGAAAGTGTGCCGCATAGTTCCCAACATGCATTTGCATGTGCGCAGAGTGCTGCTTCATCCACCAAACACTCGCTGTGTTTCGTTGCAGGCTCCCGCTCCAGGCATGGAGGCTTCTTGTACGCTGACTACTGAGCTGGAGGAAGGCCCTTACTACCTGGATGACATCTTATTCCGCAGCAACATCACAGAAGATCAGATTGGCATCCCGCTTGTTCTTCGTATCAAGGTCGTCAACACGGACTGCGAGCCCTTGGCAGACACTTTTGTCGACATCTGGCACTGCAACGGCACTGGTTTCTACTCTGGATATACACGTGAGCCACTGGTGCATTTGCACCATTTTACGGCTTCAGTCTTGCATGCATCAACACAGCACAGCTCACTGCCTCCAAACTCTGTATGCTTAGAGCTATGCTGGCTTGTGCTGCATTCAGAAGCTGCACACAATGTCTCGTTTGTGAAACGGTTATTGCTGGATGTTCACTATCATTCAGTGTCTGCGTCTCGGTATTGGCACAGCAGTCTGCAGCTGCTCAGAGCATAGAGGCTGCTTGCCTTTGTCTACACACTCTTTTGCTTTTGCTTACTACCTGCAGCTTCTGGAAAGCATTCACAAATGATGGCACACGCATGTTTCCAACATCTCTGTACCGTCTGCATGCTTTGCCCAGCACGGCACAGACAACAATGCCTTCGCAGTCGCCACTCACATTGCTTTTCTTCCTGCACTTTTCCTCCTGCACTTTCAATGCTGCACATTTATGAGTCAGTGATTACACCTCCGTATGACTGCAGTGAGTGCCGGTGCTGGTGACAGCAGACAGACAAGCGCAACTGAAGCCAACGCTGTCACACCTTCCGGCTCAGCTTCCACTCCTTCAGGTGCACCATCAGGTACCATGGCACCTTCTTCAGAAGCTGCTCCATCAGGGACCATGGCTACATCAACCGCCAGCTCACCAGAAGGATCAACATCTGCTGGGTCATCCACCACTTCATCCGATGGCCAGACATCCACCGTTACGGACACACTGACCTGGCTCAGAGGCATTGTGCAAACTGATGAGGATGGCATTGCTGAGTTCGAAACTATTGTGCCTGGATGGTACTCGGGACGTGCACCTCACATCCACATCAAGGTAACTGCATGTGGTAGTCAGTCAACCCGCGCATCATTGGTTGCGTATGTTAGTCACTTTCATCACACTGGTGCAGACACTGTACAGAATGTATCCCTTGTGTAACATATATGTACAATGTCATCGAACTTCCCATCATGTGCAGTATCTTTGAATACAACCAAATGTCTTGTGACCATAACATCTGTCCTGCTTCTTGTGGCATGCTTTGGCATTTACAGGCTCGCTTTACTGTAACGCTGAGTGCACAGCAATTGTGTCTAAAAGCCTTTTTTGACAACTGCAGGTGCATGTGCCATACAACACTACACTAGACGAGTACGACCAATACGAAGACAGCCATCTTGTTCACACCAGCCAGGTCTTCTTTGAGGACTCTCTCTACGACCAAATTGCAGTTACAGAGCCTTACATTCAGGACACTGTGACTCGCGTACTCACTGCTGATGACAGGGTCTACGCTGCAGACACCACAGCAGTTCTGGATGTTGTTCAGGATGACTCAACTCTGACTGATGGCCTTGTAGCAATGATCACTGCTGTCATTGATGAAAACGCAACACCGTCCCCAGCTTCAGAGCAGAACTCTAGTCAGTCATCACAAGGTGACTCATCAACCACATCAGCTCCCAGCATTCCTACCACCCCGGGAACCAGCTCAGCAAACCGCCGTCTGTTGACAGTGTGAAGCCTAGCACATTGCAAGATGTGTGGCTGATATATGTCACACCCTACGATCTTTAGGAGAGTCTGTGTGAGCGTCTGCATTTTCAAGATACGTGTTCTGGTCAGCTGAGAATCACCTGAGTGTTCAGCCCCTGAATGCAAGGAATGACACCTAGTATGAATGAAAACGCCCAACACTAGCTTGCTTGCTACATTACATAGTTGCTGCTTTTCACACCAGAGTTACACTCTAAGAGCCCATTGACATCCCCCCTGCTACTGTAGATGTTTAGTTGCTTTCTGAGCAGAAGTCTGGTTTAGGCAGTACTTGAACGCCCTCAAGTAATCTGTATCTTGTTGCAGTGTGAGATCATTAGCTGGTTTTCTGATAGTGAGTGTATGCTAGCACTGTGAATCTTGAACCCCAAAGGCAGCACGTACATGAGAAGCCTGATACAAATATAAGCTATCAGTGTGCTACTGCAGGCTGGTACTAGTGCCAGGACTGTCAATGCACACACCTGATACGGCTATACTGCTTGCAATATTCTCTTTGTAAAAGCCAATCTTCATTCACACACTTTGTACCACATGATGTATCACTACCGTAAGGTGTGCTGCTCTGTATCATCAAGCTCAACCAGATTTGCTTGCTGCGTCTCAAAGCTACACTCACCACAGTGCGCCACCATGAGTGTCACAGCTGCACAGCTGATTTGTTGTAGCATAACTTGACTTGCAATCCATAAAAAACCTCTGCTGCGTCCTATAGCGTATTTGGCAGGTATTGAGCAGGTGCAGGGAGCAGGCATTGAAATTGAATGTGAGTAAAGCACCGAGCAGTAGCTACTTTATGGTTGGGAAGAGCATCCTAAAGTAGCTACAGTGAAAGTCTCTGTACTGAGATGGCATATATTGCTTCTGAGGTAGCCTGCTGCAGGCGTTACGGTATAGGGTTTCGATCGTCGCGGAGGGCTGCAACTGTCTAATCGACATGTGAAACAAGCTGTTGCGCACCGCACTTGCCTCAAGGCAGGGCAAAAGCAAAAGGCCGCCTTTGAAGTTGAAGGACAAACGCGACCCTGCATTGACTCACACGGCTGCGCGCGAAGCCTCAACATGCGTGCCTAGACGCAGCGCTCACCGCTCGAGGCAGGCTCTGTGACAAGTCTGCTAGAAGTGGTGAGCGCTGATCCAAATTCTCAACTCACTCAACATGGCAGACGACTTCGAAAGGGCTGTGTTGTTCAGCTTTGATCAGACCGGTAATGTCGACGCCGCTCTCAAGGTGCGCAGAGCATTGCTCATGTCATCTCAGCTGTTCAGGAGCAGCATTGATTGTGCACACGTTATGATACAGGATCGCGCCGTGGCATACTGCAACCAGACCAAGGCGCAGTCTCTGTCTTGGCAGCTATGTCTTGAGAAATACTCCTCAACTGCTTACATGGAAGTCAGATTCTGGTGTCTACAAACCTTGCATGAGGTGCGGTCAGCTCTGCCATCAATCCACCAGCACCAGTCTGAAGTGCTATTGACGCTCTGGCAGTTGCATGCAGTCAAACTGCACTCTCAACTAACAAGTGTAACCTTGCAGGTTCTGGTTACCAGATATGAGCAACTTGATAGCAATGTGGTGAGTCTCTACCCATTCCAATCTATAAATGTGCTCCTGCAGCATACCTCAGCCATAGTCCTGCTGCAGACTCTAGCAGTAGACTGTGATCAGTCATTTCAACCTCTGTACCTGTTTGCTCATGAAGATGAGGCATTATGTTGATGCAGGTCAAGCAAGCCGTGCTGTCATGGATGAGAAACACAAATGTGGAGCATCAGATGCCTCCTTTCTTGCGCAATAAGGTTGCGCAGGTGATTGTGGCCCTGGTTCAGGTCAGCTGCTGCACCTTCATTCAATCATTGACACTCATTCAGTCATTCATTCATCACTAAAAGTTCATTCAACAAAACTTTGCCTGCTCTTAGCATCAGGTATGTGTCATCCCAAGTAGCTTCCTGCTTCAGGTCACTGCAGGCGACACATGTTCACAGTAGTCACAGAAATGTTGCATCAGTGCCCCGTCAATTACTAATGCAACAGAAAGCATTGATCAATGCTGGGTGCTGCCCCAATCATGTTTCACAAGATATAAACTGCTCGAGGTGAATGTATGAGTATTCATGCAAAAGCCCAGGTCCGCCACATGATCTTGAGTGCAACATACATACAGCAAGCTGCTCTGCAAGTCAGCTGAGATACTTTACTAGATTTCTATCTTTGTTGTCGTGTTTGTGCCACCTTGACTCCTCACAGATCATACTCACCTTGACTCATTACAGGTCATACTTACATTGACTCATCACAGATCATGCTCACCTTGACTCATCACAGATCACACTCACCTTGACTCATCATAAACAATACTCAGGTTGACTCATCACATATCATTCAAGGTGGTCTACCAAAGCCGTCACCAATGATGTGCCTCAGTCAGTGGCGTCCATGACAGTGTCCTCTAGTGATGGGCGTGTCCTTTTTGCAGACTGCATTGCCTACTATGCTGTCCACCAATGATGGGCATTGCCTACTACACTGTCTACCAATGAGGGGCATGTCCTGTCTGCAGAACGAGTACCCCCACAAGTGGCCCAGCTTCTGGACGGATCTGCTGGGGATGCTGCCAGAGGGCCCCGGGGTGGTCGACATGTTCTGCCGGATCCTCATTGCCATTGATGATGATGTCATCAGCCTGGACATTGCAAGGTGAGTCACATGCTGCATGAGCTGGCAGTGTTGTGCGTGACAGGGTTTGTTCCTATGCTGAGTATGACCTGCTCTGCTGAATAGCCCTGCCCTGAGCACTGCCTCTGTTTTATTTGGATGTGCTTGTCTTCCTGCCCTGCCCTGCCCTGCCCTGCCCTGCCCTGCCCTGCCATGCCCTGCCCTGCCCTGCCATGCCCTGCCCTGCCCTGCCCTGCCCTGCCCTGCCCTGCCCTGCCCTGCCCTGCCCTGCCCTGCCCTGCCCTGCCCTGCCCTGCCTCAATGCCTTACCCTGCCCTCCTCTGCCCTGCCCTGCTCTGCTGGGTCTCAATGCCTTACCCATCCCTGCTCTGCCCCTTTAGCCGCCCTGCCATGTCTCAGTGCCCTGCCCTGCCCTGCTCTCCTCCTAGCTGCCCCGCCCCGTCCTTTCTTGCCTTGCTCCTCTTTGAGATAGACTCCCTCAGCGCAAAACTTGTTGCTGATCACTATGCAGAACGCAAGAGGGCATCAAGCGCAGCATGCAGCTGAAGGATGCCATGCGTGAGACCTGCTTAACTGACCTGGCAGAAGCCTGGCATAACCTGCTGACAGCTTATCAGTCAGCAAACCCTGATTTGGCGGCGGCTGTGCTGAACACTGTGGAGCGTTTTGTCAACTGGATAGATGTGGGTCTGGTAGTCAATGAGAGGTGGGCGCTGCAACAATCAATCAATCAAATATCAACTCGTCTTTTGCCGCCATCAGGGGAGTCACAGAAAACAGCTGAGAGGTTCCAAAACTGATGAAACAAGTCATTTGATGCTGTTTCCAGGCCACAGAAAGATCCAAGCAGATGTTGTGATCTGTACTCACATGTCTGTGTCCTGAATCATGACTGTGTCCTGCTGCTCTGTGCTCCATTGCTCTTCTTCTCCAAGGTCTGAAATGGCACAGCCCTGCTTGACACTGTGATGCCTCTCGTTGGCTGTCATGACAACAAGTGGCTTTCTTCGTGATGCAGGTTCATTCCATTGCTCTTCACCTTGCTGTCAAGTCCTTCAGAGACCCTGAAAGGCGCAGCAGCGGATGTCCTCACAGAGATCATCAGCAAACGCATGGAACCACAGAACAAATTAGGCCTAATTCAGCAGCTAGGGTTGGGCAGGGTTTGTGCCCAATGGGGAAATGGGTTACCCGTACAAGATGGGGAATATGAGTTAGCCACCAAATATGCAAAATTGCTGGCGACCATAGTCACTGGTAAGCCAAAGAAAACATTTTATCAATGTAATAATAATAATGATAATGATATATCAGTTTTTTATTGTTCAGACAAATTGTGTAAAGAGTGTCACAGCATCTGCACTCATGAAAAGTTTTGTCAGCTGATGACTGACATGCCTGGTAGCCTGGAGGTCAATGTTAGTGTCAAAATTCAAATGTTGTGGTTTTCACATTTGTCTTCACACTGAATCAGTACACAGACATCATGCGTCTCCAAAAGGTGTGCACATGCTATCAGGAATCATGTGCGTGCGTGTGCGCATGCCATCATCAACCATGTGTATCTATGTGTTGCTGCAGAAGTATTAGATAGTTGCAAGAAGGTGGAGAACCAGTTAGTCAGCTTTGCAGCTGTGGGTGTGGCAATGGATGAGGAAGCTGTGCAGGAAGCTACCTCCACCTGCCAAGCTGCTGATAAGCTGATCCAGGTGAGTCATGGTTTTGCCACAAGCCCTCACAAATGGACTCCTCCTCAGCCCTTGCATGACTATCTTGGACTGTCTGCCTGCTTGCATGTGCTGCATGGTGTTGATTGCAGACAATGTGACCTTCACACCTCCATGCTCTGGTGATAATTTGATTATACCCTCTGTGCCTGGTTTGATTTCAGGTCATGTCATCACTTTGTTTAGCATTCATGCTTGCAGCGTCAGTGTTGTACATGTGTATTGAAATTGTGAAAGGTAGCAGTTTCCGGTGTAAAATATGCCACATTGCTTATTTTGGCCTGTGGTGTGGCGCCATTCATCTTCTGCCTGGTAGGTTACACCAGACAACCATCTTCAGACAACCAAATTACCTTTTTTACAACAAAGCGCTTGTTTCACAATTTCCCAAAAAACTTGAATATTCAATATACTATATTGTTTTTCTTGATTTCCAAAAATCAAAATGGGCCGTGCAGGACTTGCTTCCAGCAGTGCTAGCTACTCTGAGGGATTCTGAAGATGAGGTGGCAACAGCAGTCGTACCATTCCTGAACAGCTGGGTAGCTCGCCTGAAAGCCAACCAGAAGAGGTCAGGTGGCGTTCCCACAGTAAGCTTCTGGTATTGACAGCAAATGTCATCAGCTTTCCTACCTTTTGCAGAAGGCAAGGGTGCCAAAGTTGCGGTTAATGACTGCATGCAGTACATCCTAGTCTCATCAACAGGGGACAATGCCATTCAGATGTGCTGAAATTTGCTTACAGACGCCTGCTGTGAATGCATGTGCATGGTCTCATTGCAACATGATCTGCTGTTGACCAATGCACATACACAACAACATCACAACAGATTTTGCCTTAAAGCAACAGACGCAGAGCTATCACATTTTCTGCACTCACATCACATACACATCATATTGCATGTTTGTGCACTTTGTTGTGATGTGTAGGTGGTGTGAGTGCAGAGAATGTGATAACTCTGAGTCTGGTGCTTTAAGGCAAAATTTGTGCTTATGTCAGGGTTTGTACAGGGTTTTTGGGTATATTCACACATCCCATACCTTCAGCATCGAATTGCTGCATCACAGGAAGCTCTGCACCACATCCCTGCCATGCTAGATTCCCTAGCAGTCTGCGCCAGATTCCCACAAGACTCCTGCAACTACGCCCTCACAGCCCAAGACGCCACAGAGGCAGTGGCCGCAGAAGAGGAGACTGCAACTGTGCTGGAAAAGAGGCAGGATCTGTTCACCCTGTTCAAGAACACAGCCAAGCTGGTTCCGGAGCCGGCCTATGTGTTTGTGGGCAAGCAGCTGCAAGGCGTTGTGTCCCGGCAGAAAGCTGAGTGGCAGGTGAGCATTTTCCATCAAGTCAAATCGTCTGAATGGGTTTTAGCAAAATCAACAAGATTGCCATAGCTTTAAAGCTGAGTGGCAGATGAGTATCCTTCATCAAGTCAAATTGTCTGAGTGGATTTCAGCATACCCAACAGTATTCTATAGCTTTACAGTTGTATGGAGCATCTGCAAGCATCCTCAATGAACACAACTCATATGAATGAGCTTGAGCTCATTGAACAAGTTTGTGCGGCTATAAATTTTCACACGGGCTATCATCATGGGCTATCTGCAAGCAGTGTACAGTTGAGTTCCTGCAGGAGAAGATTAACAACCTTAACACCTTATTCTACAAGGTTTAAAAGAGCCAAATATCATTTGTTTGAGACCACAAGAAGCCTGAGCAGTCCCTCCCACTCTAGGCTCGTTTACAGCGGTCAAATTGCCCTGACAAGGGCATTTAGAAAATGCCCCCTGAAACATCTCCCTGATAGAATGTGCAGACGTAGTGTACAGACGCAAAGGGAGCAGGACAGGGATACCACCATCATTGCCTGGACCAGCTGTCTGACTGTGTGTGCAGAAACCAGCATGCCCCTTGGTTGCTCTTGTGCCTGATGGTCAAAACAGTCACAAAGGGGATCCTGGACTGGGCTGTACAGTCACACTTTGTGCGAGTGTGCCTGCAGCAGCTCTTTGGCAGCACCAACTGCAGTAGTACAAGACTGCATCACCGTAGTGCTGGGTTGCAGACGCATCAGCAACAAAGGGCATGTTAGGCTTTCGCCGAACCTATCAATTTAGGTCCGGCGAAAGCATACCATGCTGTTTAAACCCTAAACCCTAAACCTGCTGCTGGTGAGCGGGCACCCTAAACCCTAAACCCGCTGCTGGTGAGCGGGCACCCTAAACCCTAAACCCGCTGCTGGTGAGCTGGCACATTAGCACTGCTGTGATGTAGTCAAGTGCTGCTGCAGTCGGCAACCCCCAATGCTTCAGGCAGAAAACTTGTCCCTGCTCACCTTGCATGTGTACACAGTGTGTGCAACGCTGAAGATCAGGGTTGAGTAAAGGAGGCAGTGTTGCATGTGACTGTCATGATGGATTCTGCAGTACAGTATACCTCAAAATGTCAAAAGGCAGATGAACAGTCATTCACATCCACCATATCCATGCTGCCTGCAAGTGGCATCAATGCAAGATCTGGACACTTCTGCAGTATCACAAGATGCACTTCACGTGGTGCAGCTGCAGTAAGCAATTTGAGCGTGCTTTACTTGGTACAGTTGACCTGATCAGTCTGCATCTGTACTTTGACTACTGTCTTCCCAAAGTGATGCCGCATAACATTGAGGACCATTGAACACCAGCTTATGCAGGACAGTGATGGTTGCCAGGGCGCTAAGCCTAAAACGTACTATGCCACATGTCAGCTGCAGCAGTACATGATTGCATCACAGTGGTTCATTTGCCATGAACACACTGGATACGGCGCAATTGCTGAAAATCACTCCCGCCCCCCCCCACCCCAAATGGGAGTGCAGCAGTACATGACTGCATCACAGCGATGTATCTGACACAAACGCACTGGAAATGGCACAGTTGGTTATGCTAGGACTGCAGCAATACATGATTGCATGACAGTGGTCATATGGTGTAAGCAAATCAGCAATCAAGGGCCTGGTAGGTTGTGCAAACAGCAACACCATTCCCTGAGTGCTGCCTTGCCTGGAACCCAGCACTACTGTCATGCAGTCAGGTACTGCTGCCTTCACACTGTCATTGATTATGCCGTATCCAATGTGTTCAAGTCAGAAACACTGCTGTATTGCTGCTGAATGACATGCTATGCTATAGACCAGTTAGTAACTCGGAGTGTACACTACCAACTCAGGTTGTGCCTGTTTTTTCATGACCATATGTGTGTTCATCAGCATCTTCCTTAAGCAAATTGATGAAGCCAATGTCCTTGAGATCATTCATGCTGCAAAACAGCGTTAGAGCCCCCAAACACCAGACATTCTGCTGGGGGTTTGCCTGTTGCCAGGGTACTCTGTCCTGGATTTGCTTGCCAAGTCAAAGCTGCGTCATTGACTTGGCAAAGCAGATCATGGAATGAAGACCTTGGCACATGCATAAGCATATATGTGACGTGGCGGAGCTGTCTACCTGCTGATGCTGTCGCGGTGGAATATTCACAAAAATGTGTGCATGCCATATATGCGTCTGCCCCCTGATGCGGTGTCAGATGATAAGCTTTGCATGTGTGGCGCACAGCCGCAAATCAGCAGATGTACATAGTTCCTGTGTGGAACAATACTGTTTGCATAAACCGGAGCTGCAGCAATACGCATCCGCATGACAGTAGTGCTGGGGGCCAGGCGCAGCAGGATAACACTACCTTGTCCTTGACCACACTGCGCCGCCACCCAGCACGACTGTCATCCAGTCATATACTACTGCAGCTCCAGTTTGAGCAACTGTGCCGTTTCCAGTGTGTTAATGGCAGATGCACTGCTGCTCGTACAAGGGCAATTGCTTGTCTTATTCCCAGCAAGTCTGCTCACAGAGTCTCCTGCTGCTCCATGCAGCATTTTGCGTCGCACAACAACTGCTGCTGCTGACTATAGCAGGATCTTGCATTCACCTTTGGCGCGCCTGCTAGTTTGCAAGCCAAGACTAGGCATAGCCAGTTTGCTTTTGTGTAATCAAGCCTATCTGATGTCAGTGTCAATCACAAGGGAAAGCAAATGTGCATGGAGGTGTATCAGCTGGATCTTGACACTTGGCAATGGCACAAGCCTGCTTACATTGGCCAGCAGCCACAGTGTATAGAAGCCTCCAGCACACCATTGTTGCTTTCACTAGCTCTTTGCAATCCCAAAACGTCTGTTACAATTCAAAAATGCCATCTCTACACTGGAAATCTAAACTTGGAAACGCCCGGGGACAGAAAAACTCCAAATCTACATTTGGGAGATGTTTTAGGTTGTTGGTGATGTGCAGGATGTGGAGTTGGCCATAACACTGTTGTACCAGCTGGGGGAGGGGGCAGCTGAGGAGACCCTAAAGCCCGGCAGCGGTACCCTGGGGCAGCTTGCCACAGGTGCACCACCACAACATCTGTTGCATTTTCAACCTTTTGCACCTAGTTTCACTGCCTTTGGATCTTTTGTATCTGAACTGGTTGCATCTACATCTGTTGCATCTCGACCTGTTGCATCTCAACCTGTTGCATCTCAACCTTTTGCAATTCAACCTGTTGAATCTCAACCTTTTGCATTTCGACCTGTGGCATCTCAACATGTTACATCTCAACCTGTTGCATCTTGACGTTTTGCATCTCAATCTGTTGCATCTTGACGTTTTGCATTTCAACCTGTTGCATCTCAACTTGTTGCATCTCAACTTGTTGCATCTCAATCTGTTGCATCTCAACCTTTTGCATCTCAACCTATTGCATCTGCTTTTTACTGCATTTGGATCGTGTATGTGTGTGTGAACTTTCTGCAGTCTTTGCTGACTCTCTGCTGTCTTTGCTGCTCAATCTTTTGCATGTGAATTGTTTGCATCTACATCTTTTGCGTCTCAATCTTTTGCATCTGGACGTTCTGCATTTGGATCTTTTGCCGGTAGGCCGCAGGTGTTCTTCATGGGCTGCATTTTTGGCAAGTTATTTAATAATAAGGGGCTTTGCCCACCTAGCCGGCCTAGGTCTAGTTTCAGTGATGTTGTACAGCGTGATTGTCAAAGCTGCCGACTTAGTAGGTATTACAGGGATGCATAAGACAGGCTGCTCTGGAGAGACAAGACTTCTCCTGCATGCACCTAGCTCATCAGAAGCTGGAATGCGTAATTATTAATATCCACAACGTAAGACAGAGTGTTCACTGCTGTTGTGTCAATCACTGTCATGAGTACCATATGACATTCATATATTGTGGACATTTGCAGAATATGAGAATGTCATATTGTATTCATGATAGTGATAGATATGTCAGCAGTGAATACTGTGTGATGATAAAAGCAGTACCAGTCACCTGGACCAGTGTTTGTTACGTACCACACACAGACTGAGCGTCAAAGTGTCTCCTGGAATTACAGTCAGAGCTGCACCTGAGCTGGATGTGCTTTGTCAGCACCTTAGGTCTGCAGATGGCTGCTGAACACGCTGTCACTTTTTGCTTGCAGGCTTGTTTGCTGCTGTGACACACTGTGAGAGAACTTTCTGTTGCAGCTTAGTTTGCTGAGCTGTGCATGATTATTGAAAGTGGCTTTGCAGCAGGCTGCTGACCACGCTGTGTCTTTTTGTTTGGAAAATTGTGTGCTGCCTCAACACACTGTGTTTCTGTTGCAGCCCGGTTTGCCAGGCTGTGCACGATCAGTAAATCTGGCTTTGCAGCAGGCTGCTGACCACACTATGATTTTGTGCTGACAACTTGTTTGCTGTTGACCATGCTGTGCTTTCTGTTGCAGCCTTGCTTGCTGCTGACCATACTGTCATGTTGCCAGTTCCTGCTGCCAGTCTGGTGACCTGTCAACAGAAACTCTGACAGTTGCCAGTTTTGCTTGACTATCTTGTCATGTGATGCTGCAGGTTTGTTTGGCGCTGAGGTGCCGGCCTGGCATCACAGGCTGGTGGTCTCAGCTCTTTTGGAAACCTATGTGCGCTTCAGCAAGTAAGCTGCTGCCCTGCTCATTCTTGCTTGATCCGTGTTGCCTGTATTGGTTTATTTGCCTGCAAGGAAGGTTTCAGGTTTAGGGTAATACTCTTTGATAGGGTTTCTTTGCATTGGTGGCAAGCCAAGGCCAAGATTATGCCATACAGTGCTGTTACTGATCGTACATGAATGTCTTTCATGCCCGTGTTGCATGACTGTACATGACTATATATGGTTGTATTACATGATTGCACTACATACCATGACCTTAAGAGCAGCAATAGCAACAGACCCTGCATGACGTTGTAGTGTGCCATGCAAACAACATCTCATTCTGCATTCTTTGTTGACCCAGCTTGTTCTTGATTCACTTCCAAAAGGTCAGTACCGTCTGCTTTCATCCACATGTTGGTTTACTATCCCATGCGCAATTTAACCTTGAGATCGTAAGCATAATCTGAGCTACTGCTGCTGCTGCTGCTTCAATGTGGCATGTGAGGTTTCCAGCTATAATCATTGATGACAAGCTTTTCCAAAATAAGCTTGGACGCCAAGCTCTGACACCAGATGCATGACATTTGATCAGTTGTGTGTGACCTGCAGAGTGATGCAACAGAACCAGGAGTACATCCCCAATGTTTTGGCTGTATTCCTTGGGGACTCTGGCATGGGACACCCTGATGAGGTAATCCTCTTCCGATGTAGCTGCCTTTGCTCAGTTCCTTGCTGTAACCTTGCTGTAATCTTGCTGTTACCCTGCTGTCATTTTGCTACAGCTTTGCTGTGACCTTGCTGTGACTTACTGCAACCTACCCTGAGCTACTTTGGCTTGCTTCATATCATTTCAGTTTGCTAGAATGTAGACATTCAAGACTTTGTTGCTATTGGGGGACAAACCTTTGTCGCATAAATAAACAGTTCTGTCTCAGTATAATGTCCGTGGTGCACTTCAGACTTTTGCTGTCCAGGCTTGGTGTCAGCATAAGTTTTGCCCCAGCTTGCATCCAGCAAGTCTGGTTGGCCTGTTTTAGGCATACATGCTTACAATTCAACTGCAACTTTCCTGCTGCATGGTGTTGCATGCAAAGCATGATTTCAGCTGAGCAGGTCACACAATGCCTGACCTTGGAGCCATTTTCACTCACCACATGGCAGCTGTGACACGCACTTATGCAGGCACGCATGCACGCACACACATAATATGTGTGTCACAGCTTTCAGCCCTACATGACATGATGAAGAATAGGCTTCAAAAAGTCTGTGGCGTTTGGTTCAGGCAGTCTCAACAAGGGCTTGCTATCTCTTCAGCCGTCTGGTCAAGGCTCTGCGCCAAAACATCCGCCAGTTCGTACGCGAGGTGCTGCACAGCATTCAGGGGCACTTGGTACGCATAGCCACCCACCCACCCACGGATGGGGGTCAAGCGGCTGCTAAAGCTGGGGGCCCGGGGGGCGCCAAAATCACCACAATGGGAGCTTTCCTGCCTGCTACAGATGACAGGTGTGTGATTTTTCTAGACAACACTTGTAACATATTATATATTATAAACAGATCATTGCAAAAAAGCTTTGTAGTAAATTTGTGGAAAGAGTCCATATCTGTACCTTGCCATTCACATTTGCAGCAGTGCCTGACACATCTAGCATGTCCATTGCGACATGTATGACACATCGTAATGACTCACCCACAGGGAAGAGGTGTATTGTGTGAAACCGATGCATGGACGTTGACACAGTAACAGCTGTCAGAAATAGTCTGCCAGGCATGAGTCTAATTTTGGCAGATTCATATCAAAAGCTGTTTATGTGTTTCTGCAGCTTTTGGTTGGGGCCTCCCAAGATTAGACTCATGCTTGGCAGGCTCTTTGCAAAAGCTGTCACTTTATTGTCATCCTTTCATTGTTTTCTTTTATCACATGTCTCCCCAGAAGTTCAGGTTCATTCGGTCACATCTGTTCAAGCTGAAACAACACAGAGACAGTTAACATGGCCCTCGCGCAGGGATGACACACATACATCAAGAAGTGATTCCAAAACAAGTTCAGCAAGATCTGCCATCTGAGTGCAGAGAATCTGCATGACACAAATATTGCATGCAGGTAGCCTTTGCACACATTTGGACTGGAAGGAAAGCTGCAAATCAAAGATGAGTTTGCCCCGGCAACCACGTTACCATCATCGTATGCATGCCGCCATACGATGATGGAAACGAGGTTGCCGGGGCAAACTCATCTTTGATTTGCAGCCTTCCTTCCAGTCCAAATGCGTGCAAACATGCTAATCATAGGTACAGGCACCACAGTGACAAGCACGGATGATCTATGATCAAGACTTCAAATGACTGGAAGCGTTGATGGTATGTGTGACAATGCCACATGCAGGCTATATCACAGTGACAAGCATGGATGATCTACGATCAGAACATTCAATGACTGGAAGAGTTGATGCTATATGTGATGATCAGAACATCCAATGACTGGCATGATTGATGGTATATGTGATGATGGGTGATGCAGGCTGTATGCATATGAGGGGGTGGGGGTGCTGTTGGGGCAAGAAGAACTGCCAGCTGAGGAGCAGCATGCCTACATTGCTGCTCTTCTTCAGCCCCTTATCCATCAGGTACACTGCTGCTCTTCTTCAGCCCCTTATCCATCAGGTACATCATGTTGACCTGGGCAGCCCAGTATAATAATTGGCTTCTCAATGCATTGACGCCAAAAGGCGTAGTCTTTTCTTTTCTTTTCTTTTCTTTTCTTTTCTTTTCTTTTCTTTTCTTTTCTTTTCTTTTCTTTTCTTTTCTTTTCTTTTCTTGTTCTTTTCTTTTACATCATGTTGCAGGGCAAAATCCCACGTTGCGGGTTAGATGCCCCTTAATTCATTGTACCCTGCTACACATCATTGATCTCATTGTGCAATGTATCATTCACTGGATGTATATCATTGACTGAATCATGCCCCGTGGGCTGAGCAAGCTGCTATGTTGCACGGCGACTTGCACAGTGATTCATGCTCTCTATGGTGCTGTGTCCTCATTTCCACTGCATGTATGTCTATGTCTCAGCATTCACATCATTCCATGTTTCTCCAGACCAATGCATCTCAGGTGTCAATGATAGATGGTTTTGGTTGCAGATAGAGACCAGTCTTGCAGCAGCAACCACCAGCTCAGGGGCTGTGGCAGGCCGCCATGCCCCAACATTACTGATCCAGCAAGCTCTGGAGGCCATTGCACGCATCAGCAAGGGCTTCAACGCAAACCTTTGCACAAGAGTGAGGCCTGAAATAGGTGAGCGTCTACTCTCTATACATTTTGACTTATGCATGGCTCTGGGCTCAACACAACAGCTGCACTTTCAGGAACAGCAGCTGAACATCAGGTAGAAAGCACCTGTGATGCAGTCAAGATGTATTTGTACCTGCTGTAGCTGCAGCGCAGGGAACAAAAATTCAAATTTCTGGCCGATATTTGGGAATTTTGACATGCCCTAAACCCACTACACCCTTGCCAATTAGGCAGCCTGTCGAGCAAATATTGACAGAGTTGTCGTGGTTTCAACAGAAACATTGGTTTCTTGTCCTGCTCAGCTGAGACATGGTGGAACAAACATGGCATTTGCTAGTAGCATTTGTTGACTGCCTACTTGGCTGATGCAAAGCAGCTGTACACTTTTGCTCAGGCGGCAGGCAGAATGACCCCAACGCATCACAAAGCTCTCAGGATTCAACATCGGGTGCCTCACATTATCTACAAACATCCAACCAGGATCTTTGACATCAACCAAGTTAAGAGTTTGGTTCCGACTTTGTCAATAGCCTGCCAGTAGCCTGGATTAGCCTCTGGCCTCTGTGTACAAGCCATTGGGAATTTATCAGGTTGCTGGTCGATCAGCTGTGCCACCTGTGGTGGCAATGAAACTTGCTGAGTCTTGGTACGCATGATCCTGCAGGCAAGGCACTCTCATGATCATCTTAGGAATATCTTGCTATCATTCTTGCCATTGCCAGCACTTTCACGCAGCCCTCTTGCAAGCCGGATGTCCACATGGCATAGCGCTTGTTCAGCAGAGGCAAAAGCACACCACTGGGATTGTTTGAGCTAAAGTGTCGGTTCGGCCCTCAACAGCCAACTCAATGAGGTCGCGACCAGCGCTCTGTTTGTTTGCACACGAGCACAAGTCCCGGCAGACTGTAACTTCCTCCGACAATCCTTGACTTCCTTGCCAGCGGCTGCAGTGTGGCTTGCTGGCATCAACCATAACAGTGCACACGTCACGACCATGCTGGCGCTACGTAACACCAATGTCATGAAAAGGGCTGCGTGTCGCATGGGGTCACACGCCGTAGCTGTACGTGCCTCGAGCCAAGAAGCCTCCACCAACTCGAAAGACGACCCTATCTCTTGGGAGAAGGAGAAACTGGAGATGGAGCTGCTGGACGCTTTGTTGCAGCGAGAGCATGACTTGAGCATGAAGAGAGTCTGGCCAAAACTTGCAATGAATGTGTTCCTAATTGAGACAGTCTTTAGGTTCTTGACAGGGCGTTTCTGACAATGTTGACAGTTTTTTGGATGACCTACCATTCAGGAACAAGATGAGCTTTATGACCTTCTGCGATGCTCTGTTGATTTGTGGCCAGTCTCTTTCTTGACCAAAGCACAGACAACGTTGACACTGCTGTGACTGACTAATTCGGTGCAGTATTGCAGCTTGCACCCAGAGTCTATTACAAACAACATGCGGAAACCATTAACTTGTCCTGACATGCAGCCTTGCCTACAGCTATGCTCTTGGTTGTCTGTCCATGATGTAAACAATACCCTACACATACTATACACAAACACCCCTGCTTTGTCTTGATGGTGATGTGGTAGCCACTGCAAGTGCATATCATAGAGCCTCTGCTCAATTCTATGCTGGGTCATTTTCAGTTGAAGTCTGTACATTTGCCTTGTGGTACTTGATTTTGCATGCTGATGTTCACAGACATTGGCACCTGGCACTGCCTCTGTACATGTCATGTTCAGCAGCATTGCTGTCAAATGTTTGGTGCGGTCTTGTGTACCTTTCCCTCCATGCACATGATCATATTTATACATGTATGTATATGACGTAGCCATGATTACATATATATACAATATTTATGTATATACATACAATATATATACAATATATATATACATACAATATATATATACATACACTATATATATACATACAATATATATATACATACAATATATACATACATACAATATATATATATATACAGAGTACAGAGGCATTGTGCCTCACTTTGCAGGGGCCAAAGGCATCCAAGTTTTTGCAAGCCCTCTTGCTTTGTGATGTACGAATGCTTTGTTGCCGTACAGGCTCTTTACTCATCACAGCAGTGGAGGCAGCCCTGCGCATTCCTCAGCAGCTTCCAACCAGCAAACCCCTCAGAGCCAGATTCATCTCTTTCCTGCATCGCATGGTGAGAATGCTACCCGCTTTTGCATGTGCTGTGAACAGTTGTAGCATACACTGCAGACACCTTAGGAGATTCTTGATTGGAAGAACGCTTGGTTTTCACTTGCATGTTTGTGCATGTTCTGATGACCAAGTGCCATGCAGCAAAAATATGCATATTAGTTGTCAAGTGCATGCATCCGATGAGCATTGCAGCAGGCCCAGTCATTCCTCATCATTCCCTTGTGCATGGCTTTGTCAAACACACGTCTTATTCTAAGGTCTGGTGTAAACAGTCCTGAGTGGTTTCCTGCATGTAGTTTCGTTTCAGCAGTCAGCACCCCAATGATAATCATGCTTCCAGTGCGCCGCTGTAGCGGCCCAGTTAGTGAGGGCCTTCCCAAGCTTGTTGGTCAGTTTGCAAGATTGCTGCTGCATCTCTTGTCATAGCCTGTGCGCAACTCAATCAAGCCTGCATAACGCAGGTACAAGGATCAACAAATGACACCTGCGGTTTAGACTCCCCACAGCCTTCAAGCTCCCATAAACTCAGCTTCATTGTCTGGTATGCACAGGACACTTGCAGCCGTTTGGAAAGAACCCACACATCATTCTGTTACCTGCAGGTGGAGTGCTTAGCCAATAGAATGCTGCCATACCTCCCCACAGCCTTGCAAGTCCTGATGCACGTCACAGCCGACTGTCAAGACATGTGTGATGTGGTTGCGCTGCTGAACCAGCTCATGCTGCGCTTCAAGACTGCACTACAAGACCTGCTGAAAGAGGTGATGTCGTTCTCCACATCTCATCCTGCCTTCAAAGCCTGTTTGGCTGCTGCTGGCACAGACACATCATGTGAATGTGCTGTGCTGTAGCAAAGCCAAACAATGCAAGAGCCCTTTGCTGCATGAGTGATGTTGTTCACCACAATCTCATCCTGCCTTCGATGACTGTCACAGACACAAACCCTAAACCCATAGGCATTGCCTCCTGCCTAAGGGAGGCAGAGCACCCAAAAAAAAATGTTTTCACGAAAATACAGTTCAGTTAGCTGCTACTGGCACAGACACATCATGTGAATGCATCCCTGTGCTGGAGCAAAGCCAGGCAATGCAAGAGCTGTTGAGGTGATGCAAAGACTACCAAATGCTCAGCTGCTGGTGTGCCTGTACCCAACGCTGCTGTGATGCAGCCATGTACTGCTGCATGGCTTCAACATGAATGCTGTACAGTACGCTGTGCTGACTTGAGCGTTGACCTGCTCTGAGTACACAGCATGCCATCCTCTACTATGTTGGCGATCATTTCCACTACATGCTGGCGTATAAGGGGATGCAGCGTTCTAAACAGTGCTGCTGCTGCATGCGGCACGCACACACACAAGATTTTGCTGTATGTAGGCTTTGCCGGTGTGCTTGTCGCGGATACACAGCATGTTGACCCCAGACTGGGACTGGAGTGGCAGAACCTCCCAACCTGCCACAGCTGCTGCATCTCTCTCAGGTGAGGGTCAATGCATGCCTTGTCAAGCCATCATGCTACACTCATTATTGGCAGGTGTTCATCAGTACAGGCAGCTTCACGCATGAAACACACAGATTTGCATGTGCATACCTGACTGATGTTTCTGTTTCTGCAAGAATCTTTGAGAATCTGCTTTCATGTGTCGGTGATGAAAGGCATGAGTGAGTGAATGAGTGGGTAAGTGAGCAAGAAGTCAACAACTTTTGACATGCAAGACCACATATGGGCAGTGCTGCCATGCAATGTCCATTTGTCAGGCTGGTGTACAGTTGTAAAGCGCACCATTGCGTAGTAAGTGCATGGGAGCTGCATGGCAATGCTGCTTAAGAGTGTGTGTACATGAGAAGACAGTAACACAACATGTTACGACTTGGTTAAGGGTTCAGAATAAGGAATTTACGGCTAAAGCCTGTATTCTGAATCAGCATGAGATGACTGCTGATTAACACTGAAGCTGACTGTTTTACATATCGCAGAAGCAGATAACAGCCTTGCTCCTGCCTCTAGTGGCATTGAAGACTTGAGGGAGAAGGGCGAGCTGCAAAAAGCGTTTTACGGCTTCTTACACGCCATTACTGTCAGTAATCTGAGTCACATCCTGCTTCAAACACCTTCTGACACACTCCACAGAGCTCTGACGGCCCTAGTGGCGGGAGGGGCAGGACATGTAGACCCTGGCACCAGGAAAACCTGCCTACAGGTATGGGTTGTGAAAGCCCGTATTGTTTGCCTTGAACGACTTGAAGCTGCTGAATGTAGTGTTGATTCTGGAGCAAAGAGCATGAGACTGAATTTCTTATCAGATTGACATGGGCACAAGTGCAGTTGTGTTTGTGTTCATGTCCACATTTTTGTCTCATGCCATGATACGCAGCAGTCTGTGGCATATTGCAAGGGCTAAACTCTATGCTGAAATAGTGAGCAAAAGCCAAAACAAGTTCATCTGTAGCACCATGCAATGCACCACCATCCTGTTCCAGTATTTCCAAAAAACAACAATTTTAGTCACATTCCCTCTGGAAACTTGAGACTTGTATTGCAGGTATTGCATGCTTTATTGCCGGTGCTGTGCAGCAGTGATAGCAGTCAGCAGATGCCAGGAGCTCGCCAGTTTGCTGTGCAGCAAATAGGAGGTCATGTCTGCGTACAAGGCGTTTTTCAGGTACCCACTTCTTGGCTTGCTGAAAAGAAAAGAATAGAAAAGTTGCGCTTTTCAGCCATTATAACGGGAGCTTTCTAAGGCGGCAGCCCGGAGCTCTCACTTGCTGCCTTCTGCTTTGTATTGTATTGTAGAGCCTCTTCTTCTGCCCTTTGGTTTGGGTTAGGTTTGGTTTAGGCAAAACTGCTTGACTTGTTCAAGCAGGTGAACACAGCATTTGCAACATCTGCGCCTTTTGCCTGTTTAAACTGCAACTGCAGCAAAGCTGATTCTGAACTGTCAATGCAAGAGGAAGATTTTCTACGTGAGTTTGAACTATAACAAAATGCAAAAACAAAAGTCAGGTCGGGGGCGGAGGGAATTCCAAAACAGTGTAACAAGGATTCTTTTGTTGAAATACACAAGGGAAAAACGCCTTGCTTTTCTTTTCTGAACTTCTGATCTTTCTGCTTTTGGTAGTAGCACACTTCACTCTTGTCTGCACAGAAAGTTGTTCTCAATTGCTAGTCCTCATGCTTTGTGTCTGTGTCCTCAGCGTGACTCTGAGTCTCCTGTCCAGAATATTCCGACTTCTTCAGTTTTCACGTTTGACACCAAATTTTGATGTCCCCAAGACCCCTCCATTCTCCCCTCTCTACCTGAGTGGAAATCAGACCCCAGTGACCCCTTCTACCCTAGCCCACCCGCATACGACTACTCCTCGGCAGCCTGAATGTGTGGTTGACGTGGAGTAGTCGTAAGCGGGTGGGCTAGGGTAGAAGGGGTCACTGGGGTCTGATGTCCACTCAGGCAGATAGGGGAGAATGTACGGGTCTTGGGGACATCAAAGTTGGTGTCAAAGGTGAAAACTGAAGGAGTTGGGACAGAAGCTGGTATCCGGAACTCAAAGCCTACAGGGGGTCTTCAGCCTGCTTACCAACTCTTGCGTAGCGCTTCACCCCCAACCCTTGAGTACGACGCCTTTGACAACCCATCTTTCTGTCAGCCCCATTGCATTTTCACCTACAGCAAAGAACACCACACCTAGTAACATTAGATATTTGCAAAGGCAGTCATAAATCAAGTAATCATAACAACAGTAACTATAAGCGTGATCACGATAGTGGTCACTACTACAATAACATTTACATCAGCACAGTTCGTAGTAATCATGGTGCCAGGACTTTGTTCAGCACATGCCTGACCAAACACTACTACAGTAATGTCAACATGAACATCAACAAAATCAGCTAATCAACAGGACTGCATACCGTGCATGCCTGATGAAACACTACTACATTGTTATCAACAGACGCAAATAATAAACAGGACTGCGTACAGTGCATGCCTGACCAAACATTCACAAATGTTGCACACACAGGGTGGAGTGGATGTGCGAGATGCTGCAAGCAGCACCTTCCTGACAGAGGTAGCAGCTACACTCAAAGACCTGCAGGCCTTGTGTGGGAATGACTTCTCAGCATACCTGCAGGCTACAGCGATGCCAGCTACAGACCTTCCCAACAGTACACAGGTGGGACCTTAGTCAATCTTCTTGGATCCAGTCATTGATCAGTGGACGATTCCCTTTTCCATGTTCTCCTTTCATGTTCCCCTTGTGTATTACCCTTCCATATTCCCCTTCCATGTTCCCTTTTCCATGTTCCCCCCTTTCATGTTCCCATTTCCATGTTCCTCTTCCATTTTCCCCTTCAATGTTCCCTTTTCCATGTTCCCCCTCCATGTTCACTTTTCCACGTTCCCCTTCCATGCTCCCCTTCAATGTCCCCCTTTCATGAGCTGCATCTCTGAGCAAGCTGCAAATCATCTGAGGTTGGTTGGGTGGCTGTGAGCAACATATTGCTCAGATCATCTCATCTCAGCTTGTCTCAAGTTCGTATGATCATGCAAACTTGGTGTGCTCTCAGCTGACTTTAGCATCACAGTGAGGTGTGCGATGTGTTTACAGGAAGAACTGGTCTTCCGCATTCTGCAGTCAGAGGCAAAGGACCTGAAGACCTTGATACGTTTGACTTTGCAGCAGCAGGCTGGCATTTCGACTTCCAGTAAACGTTCTGCAAAATAAGTGTAATGCATGCGTCATGTCAGAACAAAGGCAGACCTGCTGAGACAGCTTGTACCGTAGTCTGCTGTCAAAGTATGAGGCCGCCACAGCGAGGTTGATAACACCACCACTTTTCTATTTTACATTTAACATACGTAAACATTTGCTATTACTGTTGAATGTCAGCTCACGCCGGCTCATGTGGTGCATGCTTTTGGTAGTCTAGACAGCATCAAATTTGCCAGCCGAATGCGGGTCAGAACATGTGAGTCACCTGAGTGATAGCCTTCCAACCTGACACCATAAGGCAATATATGTCAAGGTGTACACGAATCAATCCACTTTTTATATGGATCTGCTGTGTCGCCACCTACCCAAGAGCATATTACAAAAAAGAAATCTGTGTGCAACAGGGGCTTTCAACTGTACAATGATATACAACAGTACCTGAAATAATCTGAGGTCTGAGGTCCTGCATTGTGTCAATGAAACCTTTGTGAATCTGTTCAGTTTGCCGTGTCACGCAATCATGACCACTAAAACAAGGTATTGTGTCAATGGATGACATAGTTTGGCCCTGAACAACAGAATCCAATGAAGACGGTGTCCGAGTAAACAACTCATGCTCTGCTGTCATAACACTGCCAACTGCACTAAGCAAGCTGGAACACTACGCTAGAGATTTCTGGTCCTAAAAGGTCTGCACTCTGCAGCAAACACCTAAGCTGAATTGTTACACATGTTTGGCCTAAAAAACGCTACACAATGTATATCCTATCAACAAGAACATCTCTGCAGTACTCACATAGCCTAACCCTATCCTAAACCAAGCCCTAGTGGCATCTTGAACAACATGACCATAGCAAAAGGTCTTGCTGAGTATTGAATTTATTCTGTGGAGTATGTGACATCAAATTTGCGCTAAGGGGCTACCCTGACTTGTTTGTCATGTTTGTGAGCATCCCTGACTCTGCTTGTGATACATTTTGGTAGGCCCGCATCCCGGACTGACATGTTTTCATTGTGCTGTAAATCATTTCCCCGGTGTTGCTGACCCATTGCTGCGCAATACCTCACGCCGTCGCTTCTTCTTGGACACCTGCATGCTCAGAAGATTGACTAGCAACCATACAATGGCAAAGACAGCAATGTCAAAGCAACGAGGCAACACAGCTTACCCGCTTGCCTGCTTTCTTTGGTTTATTGCGCTGTGCAAAGACGTACAAAGCATAGTTGATCAGGAAAAAAACCAGCACGACCCCTGTGACTACTGACAAAATAATCACTATCGGGTTCGAGGCTGCCTCTCGAGTTCCTGGCTGCAGCACAGATATGCAAGAAAGCATCAGATCCGTAAGTGAATTCCGTGGGTTGCCAGGGGGCTCGAGGCTGCTTTCAAGCAGCTTCAAGCAGTGCATGGACGACCAGTAGACGGGACGAAGTATTGCACAGTGACCAGCGAGCAAACAGAGAGAAAGCGCTGTGCACAAGCAAGTGTTTATGCTGTCACAGTACAAATCAAGAAAGCAAAAATGTCACCTTCATGCCTGGAAGATGAGGTTCTACGTGATCTGACAGGGTCCAGACATGTCGTGCCTGGCTGACTTAAACACGTCGCCGTAAGTTTCGCCAGGGTGTGGCATGCAACTCTGCTGTCGCGATTCCAGAGTGTGTCGACCAGTACAATGCTCCAACACGCACAGAGCAGTGCCCGTTCTGCTGAGTCTCCGCGATGTGTACTCTAAGCTATTCTGCACGTACTTGTCGATGCGCAGTGACCGATGCTTAAAGCTCACTTCGCTCCATGTTGCACCATCCCATGACTCATCTTTTGGCGTTGATTGCGGTGCAAATTTGTCTCGGCACAATTGTAAGCCCATGCATGTTTCGACAGAGCAATGGTCACTCTATATAATATGCCACTCAGAGACTATGATTCCCCGATTTGCTTTAGCGCTGGTGTGATATGCACAATGACATGCACACCTGTGCTTTCAGGCCAGGATGTCTGATGAGTCACAATTGGCCCCACACCCCTGACTGTAAGGCATCAAAAAATGAAATTCGGGGCCAACTTCAACATATACCGTACAGTTGTTTCGTGAGCATCCATTCATAAACGGTTTAGGGTTTATGCAGAGCATGCAACTGGAAAGCCCTCTAGAAAAAATTGTCAATTGACCTTGCAAGGTCAATCACATCTCAGCACATGAGCCAGCCCATACCATGCATTATGGTCACGATAAATGTCAGTGCAACTGCCAAGGCAGCAGCACACGATGCCATTGTCGTGAAGAATACTGCAAAGCCCCCAACATCTTCTGCGCCAACACCAAATCACACGTGTGCACTCAATCAATGTGTCTGGAGTGTTGCATCTGGCAGTCAACCCTAAATCAAGGCTCTTATCCTGACTATGGCAACAAAGCAGTAGTCTGTGCTAAGCTGTTCATCGTGCATGTGCTGTAGCTGATTAGGGTTATTGTCCTGCAGGTCCATGCCATCACAACTCAATGCTGATCAGTTGTCAACAGACCAATCTTCTCTGAATGGGTACTGTTCTACAGACTTTTGTCCCTGATACGTTGCTCCAAACTCCAGGATCTCTACCAGGTACTCACACAGCTGGGGTCTGCTCACACGCTGCACGAGAATTTGAGACAGCATGCGCATGGTTCCTGGAGTTCTTTGGATACCCAGACTAATCCCTGCTCCCCCGCTTTCTGGTTGCCGTATGCAGTGACCATGCAATAGACCAACTCTCAGCTTGACATCATTTCGTTCAATGTTTGGAAGTTTAAGCTGCCACACAGAAATAAACCTGGACAAAGCTCTGTTTGTGTTGTCGACCTTGTAGATTGGGCGGCTGCACTCTCGCCTGTCTGTCACATCGAATCCGCACGTAGTTGTGCCAGAACCAAGATGTGTTATGATCACTTGGTTGAGCTCGTAACGCAACTCTAGCATCCAGGCAGTGTCTTGCTCTGCGTCGGGTGGCTCTTGGCTTACATGCAAATACAGGGTATGCGAAGGCTCCTTGCTCAGGACACATATCATTTTGGCCATTTCGATAGCCATTGCAGCGCTGAAACGAAATCTGTTGGCATCAGAAAGAGGAGAGAGAGTGTCCGTCGATACGATCTGTAATCAATGCATCGATCTGGCAGTGGCAGTGCGTGATCTGTCGTCGATCACAGCTGCAGTGCATTCGCTGCCTCTACAGACTTGAACGTCTTCAAGCAGTGCCTGATACAGAGCGAGCTGTAAAGCGCTGGACTGCGCGTCGCAACGGGCCTGTGGCCTGGGGCATGCGGTAGCACATGCACAAGGCTTTGGAAAGAACTACGTACAACGCATTTACAGGGTCGTCAGTCTGCTTTGCACATCCAGGAAGCGCTGACCTTACACTTGTAATCAAATCTTCAACCTGCGCCGCGAGACGCAAGGCATTCTGCCTTCAGACTGTCGCACCGTGTTCTGCGCAACAATTCGCCACAAGCAATAGGCGAGCTCGATCCCACAAGTCAGCACTACCCATGTCCTTTCTCGACATCTTGCCTGAGACAGTTGATGTGAGGCAAGCCTGTCTGATAGCGACCGGCGTATACTGCTTGTGGAGACTGGGCACCTTCATCAGGTTGGTGTTCACTGACATCAAGCAAGCAATCAAAGTGACCCTGCAGCGCTCAACTCTACGTGTCACAGGGCTGACGCAGACCTCAGCCTTTGGACCAAGCGTTTGCCGCCAAAGGATGCATTTGAAGATCAAGTTGTCTGGATCACTGGAGCAAGCCAGGTGAGTCCTTTAAACACTGTGACTGTTTTTGCAACGCACACATGTGCCTTTGTTGCTCCTGGCCATTCATGCTGATTTGTGCACTGCTGTTTTTGACTGTATCTATGGTGTTACTCACCAGAATGGTTCACTAAATATTGCCTGCATGTGCAGGGATTAGGGGAGGAACTAGCACATTACTTTGCATCACATGGAGCCCGCCTCATTCTCTCATCAAGGAAACAGGAACAGCTACAGGTGACATTCCATATTCCCTTGATATAGAAGAGCAATTTCTTCACACCAAAGCAAGGGCTCCTCCTGCTGTTCAGAAATGTACTGCATGGAACTGTCCAAACCTGGCAGCGACGTAATTATGCGAGCCAAGTGTGTCACCTGAACAAATGGAAATATGGTGAATTGCTCACGCAATCCAACCTGGTTTTTGATTTCTGGCCTCAAGTCCAGGCAGGTCTTGTGCTACTGGGAACGCAGTGCCTTCATCATAGTCGCCAGCTGTGGGCTGCATTGCCATGCATCTGCAATGTCAAAACTGACTGATCATTAATTAGTGAGAAGTATCCCACTGACGCCATCAATTGCTGCCCTTCTTGTTTTGCTTGCCCTCACAGAATATAAGTATTCAATGCAGCAGCAAGCAAGCTGCTTACATACCACGGTCACGCATCCTTGCTGGACAGACTGGCAAACAGGCCCCTGAAAAATCAAGGTACTGCCCTTCGACAGTTGCTCTGCCTTCAGAGGGTGAAGGCAGAGTGCATTGGCAAGCATGCGCCTGATGGGATCAAGGTGTTGCCCTTTGACCTGATTGGCCCACCAGAGGAGCTCCAACAAGCAGCAGCTGATGCTGTACAGGCTTTTCCATCCCTTGACTACTTAATTCACAACGCAGGTACCGGCAATGACACCTTTGGTACTAAAGTCAGTAGGCTTTTGCACAAATCAGCCACAAGGTTTGACTCTGCGTATAGTGTTTGACTGTTGCCAGATTGCGTTCTGTGTACCACAAATACATATGCTGAATGTCCAGAGCACCATACACACTAGGTGTGCAAACAGTCATGTGAATGCCTGGGTTCTTACCAGCATTCAGTATTGGTCAGCATCACTATTCCAGCACTAGCCTTGAGCTGTCCTGTTGTCTGGTACGCGCTCTCTGCACTGCAACTTCAAACTATCTGGCTGCTATTATGGTGAAGGGCAGCACAGCAAACACTAGTGTTGAGTAGCAGCAAGCATTCAGCCACATGTCCCTGAGCCAAAATCGTAGGCCCCATTTCTACTACAAGGGCATTCACGCCCCAGTGCAGACTCATGCATGCCAGTACAGCAGTCATTGCGCTGACAGCAATAGTGAAGTTGCTGTAAGTTGCTGTAAGTTGCTGCCACATTAATCACCAGCTGCAGCTCGTAGCCTTTCGCCCCAGTCCAGGTGCCTTCTGGCCAGCTTCCTGTGCCTTTCAACCAGTTGCTGTCTGCCTATAGGTGCCAGTCAGCACGCCTTGGCTGAGGACACCTCACCAGATGTGACTCAGAAGCTCTTCCAGCTCAACACTCTGGCTCCAATCAACCTCACACAAGCCCTGCTGCCTCACATCCTCAACCCCAAGCCTCCCTCTCAGTCAGCAGGCAGTGCACCATCCCAATCCCAAGGGGACAGGACGGGTCCCCACCCACTGCCATTGCCAGGGACTCCATCCCAAGGGGATTCTGCTGATCCCCATGCAGCCTTGCCAGCATCAGGGCCTGCAAGGCAATGCCACATTGTGGTTGTGGGCTCCATGGCTGGCAAAGTGCCCTCGCCAGGGCAGTCTGTGTACAGTGGCTGCAAAACTGCCCTCATGGGCTACTTTGCCTCTCTCCAGACTGAGCTGTCAACAAGGTAGTATAATATAATGTCAACAAGGTAGTATAATATAATGTCAACAAGGTAGTGTGATATAATGGTAAACATGAAAGACACCCAAGCAGACAATCAAGGCCCAATAGCAGCAAGCTCACAATGCAGTAGGGCCTGAAACTGACGCAACAATATCAGGTGTGGCTGTTTTAGTGGTGCAGAACACAAAATTTGGGTTGTTGCCGCAAAAGTCACTGCCATCAATGGACGTCCCAGAACCAATTCCAGGTGCTGAAGGGCATCTTGCCCTTGCCTAGGGACACGAGCACTGTTCGACGAGTTGCTGCAGGGGTGCATTGTTGCCTAGCAGTCACAACAGCAGCTGTGCAAGAGCACACCAAATTTAACCACTGAGTGCTGGGACGGATCTCAGCAACATGTCACAAGCATATAAATGCATGGTCCACCTGCACTGTTGCCGCAACAGCTGCATCAGAGCACTCTAGGATCAATGTCAAACACTGCGACAGGGTGCAGATACTTCTTACACATGCCTGTTCTCACGGTTCTTAGTATAATGCTGTAACAGTGTTGCTTGCCACTGATGGTCTTAGCAGCATTACAGATGTCAACCAAGCATTCCTTTTTATGTTCTTCGTGAAAAACCATGTGGTAACGAGACAGCATGCTTCAGCGTCTCATGTCTAAAATGCATGCCTGAAAAGCTCATATCGCTGCTGCAGGGGGGTCACAGTGACAATCTGCTGTCCAGGGCCAGTAGCAACAGGCTCACCAGAACAGCCCCGGGCCATTTACAATGGGACGGGTCTCATCACTACAAGCAGCGGTGACAAGGGCTCCAGCAAACGCATGTCCCCTCCCAGAGTTGCAGAGCTGATCGGCAAAGCTACCTACCATAGAGTGGATGAATGCTGGATTGCAAGGCATCCTGTGCTTCTCATGGGTGAGTGCCCTCAGCAGTGTTGTGCAGCTCTTTTCAATCCTGAAACGTCTATTTGAATGTCTATTTTGCTTCAGATACATCATCCCTGCACTGGAATGTAAATAGAGAAATGTCGGGTTGACAGTAATAACGCGCTTCTACATTGTGGAGATGTTTCAGCTCAAAGCAATCTCAGATGTTGTTTGTGTGGGTTTGAAATGCTCACAGACATCTGGTGTTGTCACCTGAGCAGCCCGGTATACTTGTCCTCATCAAAAGGTGCCAAAAGGTGTAGTCTGTTCTTGTTCTTTTCTGGTGTTGTCCCTTGAGGGTGCAGTATGTAGTAGACATAGCAAGCAATGCAGCTTTGAATGCTGTTTTGACTGTAAGTGAAGCTTGAGGGTGATGTTGTTTGTCAAACAACATTTAGGGTGCAGGGTGACAGAATGGCCATTAGTCAACCCCACAGAGAATCTGCATTGAAAGGGCGGGCTTTGCCAAAGCTATGGAAGAAACGTTTAACACATTCTTGAACATTGCAAAACCATGTACTTTACAGGTATGCGTGCATTGCTTTCTTGAACGCACAATTTCACAGGTTGTACTGATCCTGGTATGGCTACAGGATGGGATTTTGTTACAGTTTTGTGGATACTGAAGCAACAATACATGGACATTGCTTTTGGCCTGTGCGCTGCAGGATACCTGATGCAGTATTTTCCATCCCTGGGGATAGCTGTGATGAAGAAGATTGGACCGGGAAGAGCAGCACAGATGAAGGGGGGCAGCAGTGGGTACGATGTCAAGTCAATGCTGTTTAAGAGCAAGACTGGTGGCAAGGATGAGTGATCATGAGTAATGCTGAATAGTAGTCTTAGCCATAAGTGTGCTGGCCTACTTTGCAATTCATCATTTATCAATGTTGAGTGACAGGCAACTCCTCTGGACTTCCCAGAATTACCATTTGTCAACTTTGTATAAAGGTGGAAGTGGAAACAGTTGCACAACATCTGTGCACATATGCTGAAGGCACGAGCTACCTGACATTTGAGCTGCAATGGTCTTTTATAAAGCTGCGACACAGAAGAGTGCAGGGGTAAGGTTGAGCGTTAGCTGGCGTAACAGGCCTAGTCAGGAGTGCCCCTCGGAAAATGTGTGTTGGCTAGTACTAGTAGATTGACAGCAATCATCTCTTTGTCATGATAATAAAATACTACTGTGATAGAGCTGTTCTGATTTCCATGGTCTGCTCAGAGCACAGCTTGCTTGGACAGAGGGGGGAACCACTTTTCTGACTCATGTGATGCACAGCATGTTGCGCTGGTTGGGGTATGAGAGACGTCAGGACAATGTATCTGAACTCAAGACTTCTCATAGCTGAGGTCAAGGTGCACACCTGACCCCAGTCATCTTGGGCTTTATTCCTGACATGGACATCCAGTACCTCTATCTTGGGTGCAAGTGTGCTGATCTGGCTCAAGACAGACAGGGTCATCGTGGCATGGCCCACAGCAACAGGGGGCTTCAAATGTGATGCGCTGGAACTGTGTCAAATCTGGCTTGCCGTCCATCAGCTTCCAAAGGTACGTGAGAAGAGTTGCTGCCTTGGTTGCAGCTTGCAAGTCGTCGTATATTGTGCGGTGGCGAGCTGCATACGGAGGACTTTGAGCAAGGGGCAATGACTAATGATGGTCAACATGCGCCTGGGATTGCTGGTGTTAACACCTCGCAGTTCAAGATTGGTGATGTGCTGGAATGTTGGGAACAAGTTGGCCTGGGTAGCTACGGTGAAGGTGTCACTCAGCCCTATTAGCTCACTGCCAGAAAGAGGATGGACTGCTGCTGTTTGACAGCTGACGCAAACGCTTTGCTGAGACTGGCCAATTTGGCTCGAGTGTGAAGCTGTCTTATGTCAGGCAGGATGCTCAGAATGCGTGACAGCAGAGGAATCGGCAGATCTACAAGTGAGGCTGTGTCCAGAGCAACGTCAGGTGCCTGCAGTCACATTGCAGAGGTCATTTTGCTTGAAAGAATGCAGATTGCTCAAGAAAATCTATGCCTGCCTTTCTGCTGACCTGCATTGCGGTTGCACCCAATCTTTTGCCGTAGCTGCTGCTGGTATTAGACTGCTGGTTGAAAGGCTTGAGCTAGACCGTTGACCTGCAGATCACTTCGACGTCAATCAGCCAAGTGACTGACAGTGTAGCACGCAAAGACGCTCCACTGAAACTGTGGCTGCAAACCAATCTAACCTGGAGCTGCACAGTGCGTCTGCGCCACCGGTAAGCGAACGTTCTTACTGAACACGGAGAGCTAATCAGGCGTTGTCTCACCGTCTCAAATTGACCGACAAGGCAAGTGACGCATGCGTCGGAGGCGTCGACTGGCAAGTGAGGCGTGTAATAGGATGTACGCGTTGTCCAGCAGGCTGTTGAATGTTTCTAGAGACAGGCTGTCTCAGACAGCACTGACTGATTTTCTGCCCTGCTAATTGCGCTGGCGTTACGTTTTCCGATCTCCGATCGCTTCCTGTCGTTTCTACTCTACTGCAAAAGAGCTGCTTATTTTCCCAGACGTTCGCGCGACGCGCTGTAAATTCTTTCTTGGAACTCGCGATAACACTGATGCCGAGTGTTGCCTACGACTAGAGGATATGCAAAAGACCGGATGACTGATCAGTCTGCCGCTTACTCCGCTTCATTCTCTCTCCCAAGCTACAAAGCAGCACCCAAGAAGTGTTGACAAGGGTTACACAGATTAACTCGATGCATTGGTCCGACTGCAGCTTTGCGCTCGCTTTGTTCTGCGTTGTGGCAGCTGTATTGGGCCTGTCAGCAGACCCGGCTTCCGCTGCTGTCTCCTTCCAGTAAGTCTGCTGTGAACGCAGCATTTCAACCAGAAACTCAGAGCCACAGAATCCCACTTTAAGCGGGCCGCTGGTTGCTGCAGGTCTCCACTTGCATCACAAAGCAGCTTCCACAGGGGACTCAAGCAGGAGGCAACTTTACCGTGCGCTGCCTTGCTGCACAGAGTGTCCACTGTAGCTGTCACCGTCGCTCGGCCCCAACCTGCATCTGCCAGCAACTGACCACGTGTACAGAATGCTGTTGGGCATCACAGCATCATGGCATTTGTGACCAGATCATTGACAACCCTGGCGCATCTGTACACCAAAATAAAGCTGGCTTGAGGCACAAAGTCTCGTTCTGTTGACTTGCGCAGGTACATAGTCCAACTGAAACCGGGCTATGGTACTGGGGATGTCACAGACCTGTGCACTCAGCTTCAGGCAACAAGGACGCCATGCTCATACCAGTACAATACAGTCTTTGTTGGCTTTGCAGCACAGGTATGCCTCACAACACTGAATCATGTTTGTCATCATGTGGATTGCTACAAGACATCACTGTCAAAAACCTGTCAGCAACTGTTCTTCTGCATGAAAGTTCAGTGACCTTCTTGCACAAAGTGTCACAGCCAGTGACCCTTCAAATGTCTGTTCCCTCACAATAGCTTTAGCATTGGCCATCATCACAGCCTGCTCCGGGGCACCAGCATGGGCACAGCATAGCACAGCACAGCACAGCATGGGCACAGTACCACACATTTGAACAGCAACACACTGTGTCTACGGAACCGTCGTGAAACTCATTGATGCAAAAGGTGACCTTTGAAAGTGAATTCACCTGGCAAATAAGCTGTCTGTCTTGCGTCTGCAGCTCACTACTGAGGACTGTACAGCTATGCTGAGTGACCCCAAAGTTAGTCAGGTCATTGCAGACTCTGCAGTGACTCATCAGCAACTGGGACCAGCAGCTGCCACTGCCAGCAGCACTGCTGCCACCGCCAGCAGCACTGCTGCCACCCCTGTTGCATCTGTACCACCTGCAGCTGCCACAGCTAGCCCCACTGCCACCACCACCACACCACACATCACCACTGCTGCCACTGCCAGCACAGCTGCAGCACCTGTCAGTCCACCAGGAATGACAGGTACCGCTGCTACTTTGCCAGCTGCTGGGGAAGCTGCTGGGGAAGCTGCTGCAAACGCAAGCACGGCATCCAACAGCACATTCAATGGCACTACTGCAATGCACTCCAGTCAGTTGTCTGTTCAGCACAACCCGCCCTGGACCCTGGACAGGATTGATCAGAAGAGTCTCCCCCTAGATGACAAGTATGTGTGGACTGACAACGGAGCAAATGTCAATGTGTACGTGCTGGACACGGTAAGCTCTTTTCGATCCCAAAATGCTACTTTAATTCAGAAATGTCATTCCCTACACGGGAAAGCTGAGCTCAGAAACGTCTGGGGGCAGTAAAAACGCGTTTCTACATTGTGGAGATGATTGAAAAAGCAAGAGCTCATGTCCATCATCGTTTGTTTTATTGGGTTTTGTCAAGCTCTACTCACTCTTATTTGCTAATCCCTGCTAGATGCACAGGCATGCTCAGGGTCATATGTGCACTCTCTGGCCGCAGAGCTCAGCACAGCTGCAACAGAGACATAGCACAACATCTTGGTGACAGAATCATGAACTTCAAAGCCAGATCACAGATTATGAAAGCTATTACACCAAAGTGACTGCCCAATATGCAGGGAGTAAGAAAGACACATCAGGAGTTCCTGTATGACCCCTCGCTGAACATATCAGGCAGCAGAGCCATTCATGGCTGGTCGGCCATTGGTGTCCCATCCAACTCAGATGACTGCATGGGCCATGGCACGCATGTCTCAGGCACCATTGGCGGCCTGACATATGGCGTCGCCAAGAATGCCACCATACATGCAGGTTTGCGGCCTTAAGCAAGGTGTTTGAACAATGTGCAGTACAGATGTCCTTTGAGAATAATGCTGCTTGGTCCTTCCCTGGACTCTGTTCCCTGCTGCTCAATCCTTGTAGCCGGTGGACCTTCAGCTGTCAGCCGCTAGTTTCAAGCGCAACGCTCAACCATATATGCAGATACCTATTCTGATAATGTCACACATTGCGTGTCCAGCACTTCATTGCACCCTCAGACGTGGAACACAAGCTCCTGCTCAAACACAATCCGGCGGGATTGCGCTCCAGTAGTCATTTCCCAAGTGTTGAACTGATCCCACAAGCTGAAGAAGTGCGTTTCCTCCTGCTGTTGAAGAATATCATTACAAGCCAGTCAATTGTGCAGTACCGTGGTCTCGGAGCTCCAATTTGTCAAGTCCAAGATGACATGACCGCAGCACTTGTCGAACCAAGTTCTCGGATCAGTCTACCACCATGACAAACGAACCGAGAGCAAGAGTGAGTCACAGCCGAAGAAGGGCGTCAAGTTGTTCGTTCGCTTCCTGCAAGTGTCGTCGCCCTTCTTGCAAACAACTCGATCCTACAGATGGTGATGAGCATGACCCCCACAACAGGTGCGTGGTCAAGGGCTTCAATTCTGCTTCTGTCCAAATTCAATGGCTCGTTGCACACGCAGGAGCTCGAAAGCAGCATCGTCACGAGCGCGCAGTCGAGGCCAAACATTTGAGGTCGTTCACCCTCCCTGCCGTGGTGCTCAGTGGGCTGGTGGCTGGCCTCTTTGCATGGCCTAGGAGAAAAAGGCACAGGTGCATCAGTGCACACAATGAAGTGTCGAGTGATAAGCAAGCATATCCAACATATTTTAGCATGATGTCCTTCCTCATCATTGTTCCAGCTTACACATTCCTGACATGATCATACACGAAAGGAAAGGTTGTACTTGAGAGATTTGTCCACACAAACTGTGATTTGCAACATTCTGGACAACTGCAGGCAAGGCAGTACTTCCATGCAGTCCGCTTCAATGGCATATTGAAGAAGATTCTTGTGCTTACACAATGTGGTGCTACTTCATCATTTGATCCAATTTTGTCACTACAGGGCCAGCAGAGTCCCAGCAGTACCTCGCGCTGAGTTGCTTGCGACAGCAGGAGCAGCAGTACGTCCTTTTCTTCTGTTGGTGAAACAGCCTGGTTGCATGCTGTTGTGTACTTTATTCCTGCGCAAGACTGTGTCATCCATACGCGCATATGATCACCAAAGGCACATGTTACCCTCTGTCGAGACTGCTTGGCGCATTCTGGCAGAAACATTTGCTGAGCGCATTTGGTCGTCTCAGTCTGCTGCACAATGCACACCTGAAACATCTCCGCAAGGTAGAAACGCGTTTCGACTGTCCCCAGACGTCTCTGAGTTTAGCTTTCCAGTGTAGGGATGACGTTTCTGAATTAAAATAGACGTTTTGGGATTGAAAAGAGCCTTTGAGGTCTTTGCTGCAGGCTGAAAGCAGACACAGGGCATTTGAAGAGAGACAAAATAGGCGAGCCCCTCGTCATGACATTCCACACAGACCAGGTACGTGGCTGACTGTTCAGCTGTGCATGTTGCTGGTCTCAGCCACCCACTGATGGATGTGACAATTTTCGTGCATACCAAGCTGTGAGTCCACATGCGACGTTCAAACTGCACATCTTCTGTTGCACCAACACAGCTGGCAAGCCTGCATTGCATGTAAATGCTCACCAAAACAAATGCTGATCATGCTGTGTACACATCTGGCAGTTTGTTGACATGCTCCATGCATTCCACACCATGAATCCAAGGTCCAATCTGCAACTTCACACTCACTCCATGTAGTGTGTGATGAGCAGAGTACACCATGCAATGCAACATCAATGTCCCTGTGACTTGAGCTTCATCATGTGTAGGCGCAGCAGCATCATCAGCATCTGGTCCCATTCAAGAAGCAAACACAACATAGCATCCACAAGTTGGCAATGGCTCCTCAGCATCAGCACCAGATGCTGTACCCAGGGTAGCAAGGAGGAGACAAGAGTCACAGCAAGATTCTAGAGAGCGTGGCAGCACAGGCTCTTCTTCAGAGGTTGCATCTTCAAGCAGGCAGGGTCAATCTGGTGGTCTCACAGACTCTGCTGTGACATCAACCCTGGACCTGATCCTTCTTCAAGCAGCCTTACAAATCTCTGACTCATCCAGCCCCGGTGAGTCATCTTTCAGCACTGCCAGTCAGACTGTTCAGATGCCAGATGAGGAAGAGGAGAAAACACAGAACACAGACAAGAACTTTATCTCTGAGGTTGATTTGGCTCTTGCACTTGCCCTTGTGCAGTCAATGCCCTGGCACGCACCACCTCTGGACAGACCATCAGCGTCCAACAGCAATGCGGCTGATACTGAAGCTTCTGCTCCACCCATGTCTAGTCAGCAAACCCAAGCCCTACAGAGGGCACAACTGGCAGATGGTGCATCTGCCAGGGTTGCAGGCAGAAACCCTACAACCGATGACACTCCACAAGATGAGTATGACATTTGGAATCCGCCACAGTATCAGCCAGCTGAGTCAAGCCAAGCTGACTTGCAACTGTCTCCTTGGGAAACAGCAAATGTATTCGACAGCGGACTACAACCGCACCCTGGCAGAGCACACTTGGACACAGGTAACATACCACGATGAACTGGCCTGTGTTTTGTTCTATGAACATCAAGCTGCATCAAGCTTGTCTGCTTGTGTGGCACGTCATCCTTGTAGTTGTGCCGGTGACTCAACTGCTGAACAATCAGCTCTTTTGCTGCATGGTGTTGAACAGTGCTGCCACTTGCTTCATCAGCATGTTATGTCACAAGATATACCAGCTATACAAACTCTAGTTGTATTTTGACTTCTTTCATGTCGTCTATCCTGACTACTTGTTTATCCTTGTCTTGACTTCCTGACTTCTTGGTATCTTCCAGCTTTGTTTTGGTGGATTGCAGCTCCTGTGATGTCCCCTTGAGCAACTTCTGTGTTGTGTTCAGCTGGCTCTTTGTTGAATGAAGCTCATTTGTTGCATCATGCAGCTGTCTTGCCTTAGCCCCTAGCTCTTGTTGAGTCTGGTTCAGGTTTTCCTGAGTTGCTTGCAGCGCTTGCTTAGCAGCATGGGCGTCACCTGCAACCCTTTCTTTCTGTCAGCTGCTAAAGGAATCATACTCACGCAAAGCTACGCGTGTTAGCTCAGCAAATTCTGCAGGGGGTGTCACCTCGCTTGTGCCGGAGGTCCTTCTGCTGCTTATGCGATTTGTGGAATAGCTTGGCAACTACACAGGTGGCTCCTGCCAGTACCACCGGGACCAAGGCACTCAGGGGGTCCGATGATGTCTGTTTGACACCTACAAATGTATGCACTCGTCAGTCTCGGCGTGACCGGGTCAGCTCTGCAACAGACTTTGACACACTTGCCTTGCTGGAAGTCCTCAGGATCTTGCAGGTTGGGGGTCTGAGTTTCACTTATGGCCTCTTGTAGGTTGGGGGTCTTATTTTCACTCATGACCAACGTACCACGGACAGGAAGAGCGATGCCGTCGAATTAGCAAGCAAAACGCGTCAGCCCTCGGACCTGATTCCAGGCTTTGATCACTGCAACCAAGTCGCGAGCTGCTCGCGGCAGGCCGCGCGGTTCTGCTGTGCACGACGAGATGGCCAGCACAAAGGCAAACTGACGCTAAGTCTGCCGTGCAGCTGTGCATAAGATGGGCAACTCCGCACACTTGACAGGTCGGATGCCAGATCGGATGTCTTCGCGCCTCTGCCAGAGGTAGGTTAGACTAACCTTAAGCGTTACGGGCGGTGCGCTAGGTTAGGCATGCAAGGGTTGAATTCAAGATACGGTGCTGCATCTGTCGCTGAATCCCTTGACTTGTGCACATCGTTAGTAGCGCTTGCAGACACAGTTGCAACTTATTTGATCACGATGGCGCAAGCCATGACCGCGGTTGCGCATTTGCCAAAAGCTGCACCCAGGCACTGCACGTATTCGAAGGTGCATAACTTGGCCGCCCGCAGAGCTTGCACTGGCAGATCATCACGATCACAACGCAACAGCAGCGTTAATGGTGAACACAATGAAACAGCTGAGACATCCAATCAGAGTCAGGAAGCTATAGCATCTCAGCAACAAGAGCGTTTTGTATCTGTGTCTGATCTGCTTGCAGAGGTAAGCGGCTAGATCACAGAGCCTGCTGCTGATATTGCAGCTAACTTGCTTGTTGATCTAGACTTGTGCATGCAGGTTTCGCTTGCTCATGTCTTTCTGTAGTCTGTGCTGTGGTGTGTGTTTTGCCACTGACTGCTTCTGTTGGCACTTAGGTCAAGGACCTTGGGGACGATTTTGTGTTTGAGGACAATGAGGAGGGCGACGTGTGGGGCCATGAGCAACGGCTGAAGGCGCAGAGTCCACCAGGTAAGACACACTGCATGTACTACGCTGACACACACTGCCACAGCTTTTTGACTTGGGACCAGCTGCAGATCAAGCCTCGACTTCCACAGAAGTGAAGAATGCAATGGACACTACTCAAGCAGACATCCTGAGCGCCTACTCTGCAGATCAAGGTCAGCACCCACATTGCAGCCTGTGCATGCGCAACATCTACATCAACTTTGAAAGAAATTATAGTAGTTGTCTTTCTGTGCAGGCTTCCAAGAAACAACAGTAGACAATGTGTATGAGGCCTTGCAGCAGTCGCAAACAGGAGAGCCCCTGTTGCTGGATGTGCGCACACCGCAAGAATACAGATCAGGGCATGCAACCACAGCGGTCAACATAGAACTGGATGCTCTGTCAGAAGCTGTCAGGGCAGGCACTCTCGATGATTGGAAGGACCAAGGTTCAGTTCTTGTCATATGTCAAAGCGGCAAGAGATCAGCACAAGCAACAGTCAGACTCAGCAAGGTGTTTGGGTTCCAGCAAGTGATCAATGTCAAGGGAGGAACGTCAGCATGGATTGCTGCTGGGTATCCTACTGAGCAAGGGGATGGCATGACCATGGATGCACCACCTCACCTGCTGTAGGCCAAACTGACACTCCTGCAACCTCAGTTTCCTGGCAAGCTATGCAATTATGTTGAATGCTGTGCTGCAATGTAAGCTTTTGCGCACTGCTGTGCACCATTGTGGCTGCATCTGTGGCAATGTAGCTGCCTGTCTGGCAGGGTAGAATGCTTGCATGAAGACGCATCTGCTACCAAGTGTACTTAGCCCCAGATCATAAGGCATCTTGGCCAAGTATGCATCCTGGACGGTACCCAAATTGCAGTCGACCAAAGCCTTTAGGCATCTTTGGTATTCACTCACTGACATGTTAACTGGACCGTGAACTCAAGCTGCACATGTGTAAAAGCATTAGTGGCCAAAGTTGATCAATGCTTGCTTGACTTTTGAAAAGTATCTTGCAGCTGCAAATTGTACAGCATGTCGCACTTCAACACCCATGACACACACAGTACATTGCATAAACATGTAACAGGTATCATAGTGCTGACAGTTGCATTGTAAAATTGTAAAAGGTACTGTTGATCTAGGTCTACTTGCTTTCTTGGGCTATACCAATGGACCAAAAATCACGTTCCCAAGCATGCACTCATCTGTAGAGCTTGGGAAACTGCCTGGGTCATGAAGAATAGTGAGCAATCACATAATGCTACGTCAGGCTTTGCGACGCATTGAGAAGCATTTTGCAGGCTAATTCATGTCTTGTTGTGCTGCCTCAAACAAGTCATCAATCCAGTCGAGTTCAACTGCGCTGCCATCACCTACTGGGACTGGCTGCTGAGCTGTCTCAACATACTGTGAGCTCACCACCATCCTACCGTTACTGTACTTGCGCAGTTGTGCTGTGACAGCTTTCCCAGCCAGCAGAGCATCTACACTGTTTGCAACCTTATCATACACATACCACCTGTCATGGCTGCACACCTCAACGACAGTGGTAAACAATGGCGCCTCGCGACGCTCTTGCCGTGTTTTCCGGCTGCCACTCGGGCCTTTCCTGTCATTACTGCATTCACAAGCAAAAGCCTGAATTTGTTTCGAATGCATAAGCCATGCAGAAATAAATGAACATACAAAATATAGGTCATCTGAGATGTGCAAACAGTGAATATCGCCTATTTGAGTGGTTTCTTTGTCCATCCACATGTAACAGTTTCATGATACATTACTCTTGCTGTGTATGCTGAAGCAAGTGGGTCATTCAGCTGTGCATGCTTTCAGAGAGGCTTCGATCAAGACTGTGTGTCTTGAGATTTTGATCCAGATGCACAGCTCATGTACCTGGCTTGCTGGTCTCCCACAATCACTTCATGCTTCCCGCCAAGCAGATTGTTGAGGGTTCTGTTGTCCAACAGGGTCTGCAATGATGTGCCATGCACAGTGGCTACCATAGCGACCCCACGGCGAGCAATATCTGCCATTGCCGCCACCTCCTTTGCATTGTACACCTCATCAACCACAATCACCTGGGCACACTCACAACTTCAGCACACAGCTCACATGTGCTGAGGCCCAACTAGAAGTGCAATCAGCAAAGTATGGAAGTAGGGGCAGAGGGCAAGGGCACAGTGGGGTAACTCACGGGCAGTCAGATTAATCATTGGGTAGGATGTGCCATTACTGGCTGTGCATGCGCTATTCATACAAGCACATAGACAGACACAACCTAGACACATAGATGATGCCGTGAACACGCAAGCTAACAATATGGGCAAAGGTCCAAAGGGGTTCAAAGCCCTCTGAAGCATGTACCTCTGGACCATGATTGGTCACAGCTTCTTGCAAGACGTCATGCTTGGACTGCTTGGTGGTGCCTGTCATCCTGCGTGCGCTGCCTATGCAGCTGTGAGGAACCTGCCCTCCTCCAGCAATCTCCTGACTGGGGTCCACAACAATCACCACCTTCTGGAATGTGTCAGCCAGCATACGTGTGATGTCACGCAGCAAAGTTGTCTTCCCTGCAGAGCTCATCCTGTCTGTCAGTATCGAAGATATTCATGAATGCATGGGAACACATGCATGTCAGTGCTGTGTTAGGATGCAAATGTGCATACACATGTTGCTCATGTCACTGCTGATAACATCGTGCAGCATTGAAGTGATGCCCATCAATGATGAGGTGAGTCACATTCAAATTCTGCAACTCTCCTGTTGCTAAAGCTGCATCCATTTGCAAAGTCTCAACAGTGATGTGATGATGCAGCGCAGTGTTGCTGAACTGCTGCAAGAGGGAAAGGCTTACCAACACCAGGAGGACCCAGCAGCAGGATTGAACCTGCCTGTCTGTTGGCTGCATTGCCTGCATCTGCCAGTTCTGCCAGCTTGTCCATCAGCATGGTGGCCACACCTGCACACCAGACTGGCCTAACTTGGCATCACTTGTACATGCATAGATGACAGCATGATGCCTGCAAGTCTCGTGCTTGTTGAGCCAGGAAGCCAATCAGCCACCATAGCAGCATTTACAGCCACAATAAGTGAGTGTGTTCTTGGGGAGCTGACTGTCAAGGACGAAGGGCTGTGCTCAGGCAGGTGGCACTAACACCTGTGTTACTTGTCAGCTGGTGCTATGCGTATTGTCACAAACATGGGTAGCATTGTCTCAATTGTGTGCCATGCAAAGGGAAAGTGCTGACCTGAGATGTGCCTGCCAACTCGGTATGTGAGACCCTGTATGTCCCCCTGATCACCCTTCATGGCGCTGATCCTGTGCAGAGAGCCAGGCAGGCTCATTCTGTTGCGCACAGCAAAAGAATCTGCTGGCCTCCCTGCAAGCCATGTGCCACTCTCCAATGCATGTGCCATTCCCACACAAAAAAAGGGAAATTTAAGCTTTTCAGCAATGTTAACGGGAGCCTCCTGAGACGGCAGCCCAGAGCTGTGCCAGTCTCCAATGCATGTACCATTCTTGCTAGCAACAGAAGCGTGACTTCTAGACCAGCACACGTTCTGCACACTCTATGCACGACTGTCAGGACAGGCAGAAACAGCAGCACAGACTTGGAAGAGCTGTAACAAGACTGGCACATGCACTGATGTTAGCTGTGAGAAGACCACGTGTGCTGCCACACATGCATGCATGCAATCATCTTGCAAGGGTCCATGCAGAAGATCTTAGATTGGCTTGAGCTGCGTTTGGGGTCTATAGACAGTACAGGCCTTGTACAGTATTGCCATGAAGGTCAACATGGCAGGTTGGCACAACACAAGCCAAGCATTGCATGTACTGAGGGCAAGCAGCGACGCATGCCAGCAGCAGAATGGCTTTGTTTGCCAGGTACTCACAGTCATCATTGTACAGCATCAACATACATAGATGTAACATATGTATAGATCTGGTTGTCCAGTACATGTACATATGTGCGTATACAGAAAATTGGCTGGATGTTTCTATAGTGCATGTTACCTGTCTGAAGTTGCTTTTGAGCACCCCTCAGGGCTTGCACAGCCTCTGCTATGTCCAGATCTACAGACAAGCTGTGTTCCCTTGATCCTCTCTGGGTGCTGTCAAATCTTATACGCACAGGCCTGCCCACGTCTGCCACAATGTCAGTCACCCTGAAATGGCAAACCTCAGCGTGCTTGGTGCTGGTATTTGCTGAGAAGTAGCAGTAGCTGACAGTGCACATATGATTGCACGTTGTGGCATCAGCTTGGAACTTTGCCAAGTACATCATTTGCAGCAGCCAAAAGCTTTTGCATATACTGCAAGCAGCCCTGCTGCAGACTGCGTCGATACCACCCTTGAGAGTTTGCAACAAAAGCTAGCAGTAAGGGAACAACTGACCTGATGGGGTACAAACTGTTCATGCTGTCAAGGTGGGCGTTGATGGCAGCTCTGAGGGTTTCAGGCACCAGCTCAAGAATGTCCACCATGTCATCTGCATTGCTGCTTTCATCTGCACATGCCCATATCAGGTTGGGCGCAGTTCCAGACTTTATACAGGCAGATGTCAGCAACACACATAATAACATTAGGTACAAAAGCACAAAAATCTGAAAACAGATATATGTGTTGTTGGCATGGAACAATTGTCGTAAACGGAGTGCAGCAGCATTTCTGGTTGTGAACTAGTAAACTGGCAAGGTGCAGCTGCAATGTGGCGTAGGTGCAAGTCTGCAATCTATGTTACAAAGCAGTTGAGCATGCCAGGTCAAATGCTGCAATGGCATGGCTTAGGCTCAAGGTTGCAGTCTGTGTTGCACAATAGCTGCTTGTGTTTGATATTAGGCAGCAAGCTGACCTGGTGTGTCAGCAACATCGTCTGTGGAAGGCTTCTCTGCAAAAATGGAAGCATGATCAGCTGGAGACAGAACTGTGAACACAGGGTCACAGCAAACACCATCAGCATTGTTGTAGAACCTCAGCTCTGTCTGCACATTGTATGGCAGCTTTTCCAGGTTTGTTACCTGCAACAGCATTGGATGCTCAGAGGTGGCAGCTGCAGATGGTCTATGGTGTAGGTCTATCACCAATGACAGCAACAAACTCCCATACTGACAAAAGCATCTGAGGATCAGTGGACATGATCCTGTGAAGTACAACCTGGCACCCACCGATGAGGAGCTCTGTACAGCTCTATGTGCAAGTGGACACATGCACTCTATCCGAACCTTTGCATGATTGCTTTCCAAGTCTACCATCAGCAAACCTTCATAAATGATACAGGTGACGCCAGCCTGAAACCAAAAATGCATTGGATTCACCATGCCATTAGTCGACCGTAAGTTATAATCATTCAAACGGTATGGATGTAGAAGCCACCAGTGCGCCAGTCAATGGGGTGGAGCTGCTGAAGTGATGATCAACTACAATAAAGAAGATAGGTGGTTGAAGACACGTCATGAATGGCTCACCTGTGTACCAGGCATGACAGGCAGTTTCAGTTGGCAGCTTGCTTGACTCAGCACGTTGACCACCTCTTGCCCAACAATCCCCAGCATGGCAGATAACCTGTCTGCCACCGCCAGCAGCTGAGAGACATCAGCAGCTGCGTACTGCTGAAGCTCTGATGACAGTGGGCGGTGCTGCCATAGGTTGGGGTCCTCGGCCATCTTCGCTCGCACATCTGCACACAATGCAATCTGGTCATTGATACAAGCAACATGGCATACCCTATGGCCAAATGACAATTTTGGATCAGGGTTGTTCCTAAGCATGCATAGAAGGGAGAACTCCCCTGGATCGTTACAGAAGACTTGCATGCAGTCACGTGCTGAGTCCGAGATCGCTTTCAACACAGCAGGGCATCAACAGGCACCTTGGTGTGACTCAACCTACTGTTGCAAGTGAAATTTCTGCTGTTGCATCACTGAAATGCAAACTGCTGAGTCAATGGCTTGTCACCTGACTTGCTTTGATGAGCTCTCAGCCCAACACGCTTAAGCAGATCCTGCAATCTCAGACGTCTTACTGTTTGCTGAGAGCCCAATTGTGACCTCCATCGTGATACTAGACCATACGCCACCTGCAGCAGAATTAAATCAGGTGACTTTCAAGCAGGGTTGGAGCCACTACTGAATGTGGAAATGCCTGTCTGGCTGTGAGCACCATCCATGATCACAGCAGGGCACAATCATGCAAGACTTGACAGCCTCACAAGAGTGGCTACAGGTTGAAGAACATGACCAGCATGGGCCTGTGATCCACCTTGAGTTGCCGTGACAATGATACTTCAGGCCTATACATATAAGGCAAACATGTTTATACCTTTATGAAAGACCATGTGTCTATGTGACCAGGGCACACCATGCATGGCATCTGTGCACATGCATGCATATGTCTGTAGCCAACTGCCCGGCAATGTGAACATTATGACATGCCTGGCCACCATATTGCTGATAATCTTGCCTGAGTGGCATACACATTCCTCAAAGATATGCCCTTCTGGACCAACAGAGCTGCTGCGTCCTGCCGGCAGTCATGCAGGACTTTCATAATCTTTGGGTTCTCCATGAGCTGCTTCAAGAAAGATGTTGCTCCTGGTAGCTCTTTCACCATGTCAAATAGGAAGCACTGGTTGTAGGCTTTGGCGCCCTGGGCGCCACTTGCTTTCACAGGAATCAATACCTGCATTTGGGCTGTGCTGTGTCAGCAGCGCATGACATAGTGTCAGCAGTACCGCAGCAGGAAAGCTTGGTCACACCAGCATGATTGCTGTGCATAAAGTTGCTAGACCTAGACACTGTGCATTGGGTTTTCCTGCAATCAACTGATTCAACAGGTTACAGGTTGGCTTCCTTTGGACCTTCTGGTAGACCATGCAGTAGATGCTGAAGCAATGTGAAGCATGTGCAGTGTCATCAGCACAAATTCATGATATGCCATGATAGCTGAGGCAGTAAGGCCTACCTGTACCAGGCACAGCCTTCCTTCACGCGACAGCTGACACCCCTCACAGTCAACGGCCACTCGGTCTGTCTGCTTGCTCAAGGAGATAGCTCTTGCAAGCTGTTTCTGTGTTGTCACGAGTTGTGGCAAAACCTGCACCCATGGTATGGATTGGAAGAAGCAGATGCAGAACTCATCCCATGCTGTCATGGAATGCAGAGCATCTTCTGATACACTGGGAGCTGCACTGTCACATGGTCATGCCAGGGTGAGTGAAAGAGCAATGCAGACCAGCACTCAACAAGATGCTGCACAACATGCCGTGAAGGGCACAGCTGAAGTGACATACCTCCTTTGTTGCAGGACCTGCTGCATTGGTAGATGGACCAGCTGAACTTTGAGTGAAGTTGGGGAAATCAGCTTCTTGAGCTGGATGCCAGGCTGGCTTCATGGGCGGCGCAGGGTCTAGGGGTGCAGCACTTGTTGGGGTGGTCTGTCCTGCAGCTGTGACGTCCGGGTCTTCATCATATGAGGGGTCATCAGCTGTCGGGAATGCCTGCTCTGGATTGTATGGTAGCTCCTGTTGCCATTCCACATACGGCAGCAAAGACCTCAACTCATGGGTTGGCTCAGGAACAAAGGCTGGAATGTGGGCAACAACATTTCTGTGTCCTTCCTGATTTGCAGGGCTCAACCAAAAGAAAGCCCTTTGTTCCTCCTGCTGCATAAAGACCTGATCGACAGCTTACTGTCCTTGTACTGTGCATCATCCTTGAAGGACTTGAAGTCATCGCCAAGCCTGCCCATGGGCGCAGAGGCAAGATAAAATCCACGTGATCGTTTCCTGAGACCAAGCTTGATGCAGCCCAGTAAGATGGCAAGGCGGAGCTTCTCTGATACAGTACAGGTGTCTTGCAACAACTCAGCAGCATTGCCCAGCGCACGGCTGACATGGAAGATCTGCGCAGACAGGATTTTCTGACCCAGCATGTGAAACAACGACAAAATTTGACTGCGAGCAAGCACTGGTCTGTGAGCACTGATGGACAGAGCGTTATCATTCAACATGCACCCCATCAGGCTAGAGTGCATTTAGGTCACAAAACAAAACTGCCAATAATATGTTTGGTTTGGACCAGCCTACCTCCTCAAGTGAGACACTGTCATTCTCATCTGACATGTTTGATACTCTTGCGACCAGCATCCTGGCTCTATAGTCATGTCTTGTACGCTTGACCGTCCTGACACAACTGCTTACCTGCTGACGTTGGCACAAGCCTACAAGCATATTCTCACATCAGAGATGCACCATTGTGTTGCGACAGCTCTGCACATAGTTACATTGCTTTGTGAAGGCTGTGATCTAGCAGAAACACCCAAACCTGGCCATGCCATGTGGACGTTCCGACGAAACAAATTGCTCACCTAACCGCAGGCTCTGGCGTCTGCTCATGTTGATTACCGGCATGCTGTCTTCTCCTGTGAGTGCGCAACGACACTCACGCAATATCACTACGACCCAGCACTTGCAGAGCAGCGGCCAAGTCCAGCGCAGATCCACGCCCGCAGTCCTGTCACAGACAACAGCTGCAGGGAATGCCGCTAAAAGGCTAATGAGAAGGTGAGGATGCCGCAACAATCCGCACACTTCTGGCACTGAAAGATTGCCTTGTCCGCAACGATGCATCTGCGCGGAGACACGTCTTGCTGCTCTTGGCATAGCCAGCCCACCGCCGTGTGCAACCCGATTAACACGGACACTTCAACGGTAGCTGTGTCTCATCATGATGACGAAAGAGGGCTCTAGATGGCCTTAAACTTCAGGATGTCACAGCACATTCTGCTCGACATTGCGCCAAACAACGTTGAAGTAAAGCATCAGTGTTTGCTGGCTGGCTTGTCTCCCCTAGGACACAATGCCCTGTAGGGATTGCCGGCAAAAGCACCATGCTGCGCTGTACAATCAAGCCAGCTGTACTGTGGACATGAAGCTGACAAACACAGCAGCTACACGTTTAATGTACATACAAATACATTCAAAACCCATTGACAGCTGTATCAGCTTTGCTTGGATGTGCGTCTGAGCTGCTTGTATCTGGATTGACCTCTGGACAAATCTCAAAGCTCAATCAGATCAGCGCCAAGCGCCACATCCTGCTGTTGTGCATCTTGAGCTTCCCATGGCAGCTTGCCCACCAGGGGGGGCGCAGTGGGGTAGTCTGTCATGTCCAGACTTGGCCCCCCAAAGCTGCTGATGATATTGCTGAGCCAGGGCAAGCCCTTGGTAACCTGCCTTTTAATACTTAGCTCTGTCAACTGTGCTACAGCCCTGCAGCATTGCATCAAAGATGCACATCAATGGCATGCATATACACACGACAGACTCCTGCAGCAAGGTATAGGTACTTTGCAACTGGCGACGCCGTCTGGAAGCAGTCAGCGTACAATCACAAACAATGGTCCATGAGGCGTTGCTGTCAAATAGGCCACATCGTCAGACATCAGTGCATGCTCTTGCTGCCAAACATCTGCTAAGCCAGAAAATATGCACCAAATAGACAGTAGCCAAGCCACTTAAGCTGTTCCTGTGATCTTGACATTCTAGCAATATCATCTGTCATCTTGCATGTTGACTCACCTGCCCCAGTTCACATTTGGCGCCTGGGGTGTGCCTTTGACAGGCACTGGCAAAACGTAGTCACTTGGCAACTCCTTGATTCCTGTTGCTGCTAAGGTGTCGGCCGGGATGCCCAGTGTCATATCCAGCACATCATTGACAGTGTCCACTTGTCCCCACATAATTATATGCACCCCTGTCAACACACAGCAGGTTAGTCAGTGCCGAGATTAGTCAGTGCCGAGGTTAGTCAGTGCCAAGGTTAGTCAGTGCCCTCCACAGCATGCAGAAGCATGGTCCATCACCAATCCTACACTGAATGGAGAGGACACGCCAATGCAAGAGGCAGATGACAGAACAGGCTTAGATCGGGTGTGCAATTTATGGAAAACAGATGCACGTATGCTGTTCCATGGTGGTAATGTGGGCACAAATCATGCAGACAATCACAGAATTGTTTTGGATGCAGTGTGCATAGTGACACCTTTGCAGCTGCCAAGACTGCTCCCTAGCAATGCGTCCATGCGCTTGCTGATGATCTGGCCATTCTGAAAGATGTCAGCTTCCACTGTTGATGTCCATGCCTCCACATTTGTACTCTGCATCTTACTGCAACAACAGGAATAATCTGCCATGAGCATATACTATTAAAAATACCTGTTGTGCAGACGCATTGTCATATGCATGCACAGATTACAGTCTTTGCTTTGGCAAGCTGTGCACCTGTGCCAGACATGTTTCCCAATGCTACACAGCATTGCAAATGTGCTTACATCACAGGACCACATACACTGCAACGCCCACAATGCCAGCAAGGCTACATTGCTCATAGCCATCAATGAGACAAACTCAGGCAACAATGGCAATAAGCAAATGATGTGTGAATGCCCCATACTGCAAAGCAAAGGTACAAAGCATACTTGAGTTTGAGGAGGCCCATGATGCTGGACAGGAAAGCGTTGCTGCCAATGACCAGTTTCATGGGCTGGATGCGCACAGTGTAGCAATCAGCAGGCAGATGAGACTGCAAGGGCTCCAGCGTCATGTGTAAGCTGCTGTCCCCATGCAGACCAACCGCTGACCCCAGCAAAGGATGCAGCTCTCTCAACGCAAACCTGCAACACCAGACGTATTACTTCTAAGCCAATGTCCATCACGACTGGCTGCTGGACTGCAGCCAGCATGCAGGCTGCCTGCTGAAGCAAAGAATGGTTGCACCTCCCTCCATCACTGGGTCTTGCAATTGATGTTGTGTGTCTAGAGTGCTTGCTTGATGGAAAAGCATCTAGGAATGGAAGCTGTGTGACACTGACAAGCCAAGCTATGCATCACAAATCAATCCCATAGAATGCAATCATCTGCATACCCTTAGACAGTACCTTCCTGCTTGAAAGCAGGCACAGACAGGGAACAGCAAAGCTGGAAAGCCTCGAAGCATACTGCCAAATTCTAATTTTCCCAACAACATGGGTCCAAGGTGCATCCATTGCTGAGGCTGAAGGGGCTTGCATGAAGTGCCAAAACCAGAGGCAGCACAAGTGTGCAGAAAGGCTTACTTGGCCAAGGCAGGTGTGAAGTTGAGGGACATGGAGATGGGCTGTTGCAGCAACAGGCCTGTTGTGGTTCGCCAGCCCTGCACATGCAGCTTGCAGTTCTCTGCCTGAGCATCCAGCACTATAGGGTACAGAGGTCTCCCTACAACACAGCACTTTAGCTGTCAAGATCAGAAGCAACAATGTCTGATGTATAATCTGCATGATGGCTCTTTCACAATGTGGTCACGCCTGCACAACTCCGGAGAGAGAACACTTGAAACGCTGAGAGCCCTTCAAAAGCTTGCACAGACCGGATTGGAGGCAGCAGCAAGCATGTCGTGGAAACAAGATAGATCACAGGCACTCGTACTGTAATACTCAGGCATCTTGCTCATTCGATTTGGAGCCAATGCACAGTCAGTTAGCTTCATGACGCTTGGGTAGGCATGTGGTACATGCAGTAATGTTGCAAACATTGCAACCCTTTCCATACATGAATGCTGAGAGAGGACAAATAGCACTACCTGTTGTGGTTGATGCTGTTGGCCAATGGTCAGCATTGCTACACCATGCACTGTCATAGCCAGGTGCAGCGTCCGCATACAGCGCTACATTTGGCATACCCAGAGCACCCTTCACATTCAAGTTGTCCCCCACAATCAAGCTGCAGGGGCAGAAGGGTCCGACGTCGACAAAAGCATGTACTTTCCAGCAGTGCATGCTGGATAGTGTAGCTGTGTAGCCACAGTGTGGACAGCCATGCAGACTGAACTTGGTCAGGACTGCATGGAGTTCCGACAGACTTGCACTACAAGCCTTTCTTTTGGTTATGGCAACTCATGTGATCTGATACGTTGCCCTGTGGGATGCCCTAACAATGCACTATATTCTGCTACTTCAAAGTCTGTCTGTTGGGTGCTGATCGTTCATAGGCTGTGAAGGAGGTGCACAGCAAGTGAAGACTTACGCTGCATGTTCTGGCAACTCCAGAAAGCTTTCGCGCAAGTACAGCCGCAAGATGTATGCTGACACATCAGCTGTGAAGGGCACACGCTTGTATGGGACCACAGGCAGCTTCTTACTGCTTTTCAGCTTGGTGGACTTGCTGCTTTTACTCAGTGAAAACCTTCTCTTGACCCTTTTGTCACTTGCCGAAGGAGATTCAGATTCTTTCTCAGGCTTGCTGGTATCGCCTTCATCAACAAGGCCAGCAGGTTCACACAGAGCTGGTTGCGTGTCCGGAACTATTAGTGCAGAATGCTTCTTTTGCAGATGGACGACACTTGTGCCAAACTGTTGCTGCTTGTGGATATGCAGATCCAGCCTCAAAGTGCAGCATTTCTGAACCGGTGTACAATGATAAAGTGGAGTATCAGCTATTTACCTTCTTGAAGTGACACAGGTGCAGGCAGGGTTGCTTCAACATCCTTCACAGCATCTACAGCCTGCAAAGCCACAATTGCCCTGGCACAGGTGAACTTGGCAATCAGAAAGGCGTATGCAGCAGCTTGTTGCGTCAGGCAGTCACCTCAAGGAGGTTCATCCAGCGCGGACTCCCATTGCTGTCCAGATGCAGAAACAACGTTGCCTCATGGATTGCTACAACAACCTTGTTGCCTGTAATTTCCAAACACTCTGTAAGACCCTGACTCGAAGTGTATGTATACCTTGTCAGATTGTCAGACGTGTACACACAAGTATCTCTCACCAGAGAAAAGACCTGTAAGGGGACTCTCGACAACGCTGAGACTTGCAGAGAACAACACTTCTCCTCCTGCCGACTTTGGCTCAACGAGTTGGAAGTTCCTGATCGATGTGTGGGGGCGGAGGGCGAGCCTGCCGAACTTGAGGGATCCTGCGAACAGAAGGCATGTGAGTGATCCGTAGGCGATGTTTGATCAATCGACTGGGGATGAATACCTTGTCGAAACAAACGCCAACCAACGTTCAAGATGTCCGTGCCGGTGTAAAGAACAGCGAGTTTCGCAACGTATATCAGACCGGCGATGGCAAGAACAAGCAGCACAAGCAGGGCTTTTGCAAGGAAGCCCATGCGCGCTTCAGTGTGACGCAGCGGCTTTCTTGAGACTTACAAGCACAAGCCGCGAGCCCAGCACAAAAGCCGGCGATTAAGCGCTGCAGCGCAGGCTCTCGGTCAAAGTTGGCGTTACGCCTTCCTGGACCTCACCTCAACAACGTGAATCCAGTAGTGAGCCGTAGTGAATCCAGTAGTGAGCCGTGAAGCCTGTGCTGAGTCTGGGTTTCTGATCTGGATGCTAGATCTGGCTGCAGCTGGACGCTGTCGGTCACGAGTAGGCAAAAATTGGTGTGGGTGCCAGTTGAATATCTAAAGAAGAAAGGACACAGGAGGACACAAGCAGCCCTCGCACGAGCAGCAACTCCAGACCTAGGACTATTCGCTTGTTGGGCTTGTCGCATGAGAGTAGCCTGTGAATGATCGAGCAAGTGTGTATGAGCAAATGCTAGAAGACACCCGAATCAGATCAGCTGTGCTAGCATCTTAGGCCTATCTATTCTTGCCTCTGGCCAAACAGGTGTTGAACACCTATATTGTTCAATAGTGCAAAAAGGTCGTACAAGTTGAAAACTTCCGCCTGTGCCAAAACACAGAATGGCACTTGGTGACGACAGCAACCCTTACGAGCAACAAAGACAGCAGCTGTAAGAAACAATCTAGAGCTCAAGGCACCAGAGTCAACATGCAACGTTGCAATCAAGTTTAGCTTCTGCTTCTCACAGGATTGCGCGGAACCGAGCCCGCCTGCAGGCTTTAGGAATTGGCTCTGCTGTATCTGCACTCAAGGAGAGCACACCAAAGTCACCTGTCAAGTGAGTTTCTTGCTTTCCGCACCTCTGAGGGCAAGCTGACTATTGAAAACCCAAAAGTGTTGATAGACGCAAGCCATAACTGTGCTTTGATGTAAAGACACACACAGTTTCTTGTGTTTTTCAGGCCCAAGCAACAGCGAAAAGCCAAGCCTGCTTTGCCTCAACAACCAAGCAGGCACTCCTCTCGCTTGCAACCTGACAAGGCTGATGAGTCTGCTGCATCCGCTGAGCCCAGTGACCTTGCTCTTGCCATTGTCAATGGCATGTGCCCTCGCTGTGGCAAGGTGACTCTGCCAGGAGTAGACATGATAAGAATGTGTGGCGTCATTGCTCTTGCTGACATCTTCCTTGTAGCCTTCAACAGTTGTGACTTGTGCCTGGAGAGCAAGAAGCTGCATATGGTCGATCTTGCCACTCTTGATGGCAGCCACAGAAAAGTGCCAGAAACAATCCTGTTGAAGCACTGTCTTTGAAGTATCCTGCTTCAAGGGCCTGGATGCAGAAATGCACTGTAGACAGTGATGTTGGCCTGACCTATTCATGCCATGCTCTTCTTGGAAATAGCATGACTGAGCACATTGCTGCATATGTGTCTTGAGTTTTGGCAGTATTGTCCGCTATAGAGTATGGATGTGGGGCACAAACGGCATCTGGAGCAGTGCAAGGGCAGCCGGAAACGCAAACAGAATGAGGGCACTGGCCATGTGGAGATAGAGGGGCTGGCTGAGCTGGAGGCCGAAGAAGAGGCACGCTCTGCAGGCAGTGCAGAAGAAGAGGGTGATGCGGATGTCAAGCCAAAAAAGGTATCAGGTCTAGATGGCCATTGGCTCCAGGCACTTAGTGATGCGCACATTGTTTGAGCACTGAAGGATTGCTGAATGAGCAGCAATTTGTCAGCAGACCTCAGTGCTTTCATTTGCAAAGGGAAGCAGCTCAGTCTCAACGCATTGCAAGAGCAATCCTCCATGGAAGCACTAACCATGTCCACTCATGCCTGCTGACGACGCGTTTGCATACAGCATTTTCTTAAGATGGCGCATGTCAAGGACAGTTTGTACAGAGTATTGATTGGGTATTTGTGCAGAAGTCCAAGCCCAACAAGAGTCAGGCAGAGAAACTGAAGGACTTCTTCCATATTGTTTCTTTTCAGGGAACAGTAGCTGCACTCTCATCAACAGCCACTTTGCAAAGCAGCTGGGGCTGGTGAACTTTGATTACAGACCCACTCAAGCATACTCTGGCACAACAAGGGTGACAGGAGTGGTGCATGGCGTGCACATTGATGTGCCCATCATCAACATAAAGTATGAGATTAAAGGTACCAGAAAGCCCTTTGTGTTGCAGCACGCTGCACAGCATGATTGTGACTGTTGCATTGTGTGTAATCAGTACCAGTTAGGATTGTGCATTTGCAAAAACCTGAATGTGCCTACCATGCATGCCAGATCTTGCAGACTGGCGCTTTGCTCAATTGTACATCCAACTGCTGATGTTACTGTGACAAGTCTGTATCATTACGCAGGAGTATATACAGTGATCAAGTCCAGTCAGCAGATTGTCAATTTTCATGTCGATCAGTAGTTGCACATGTCGTTATTGCCAGACAGCCCAAAATCCATCTGCTTTTGCTGATATAAAACAACTTGTACCAATCTGGGCCAAACCTGTGTATGTGCCTGCTTGTAGGCAAAAGGATCTACTCTAGGGCAGGGCTTTCTGACCAGGGCAGTCGCAGTTCATGGGACCTACTGATCTCCTGCAATGAGATCAGGTTGTTTGAATCAGATGGCTTCAGATTTTCAGCTACACGCCATTGAAGCAATGAGAACCCAAACCACTGATCAGCATTGTATGCAATCACAGGCTGAGCAGGATGAGACGGCGTCTGCAGGGAACCGGCTGCCAAATGCTTGCAACAAAGTTTACGTCCTGTTTTCCTTCTTCATTCATGTCAGCTGTGTATGTTAGGTATGCCTCCAGATTATATATATGTCAATCTGGCAAGTGATGATTAGCAAAGATCACGAAAGACTTGCTATCCTTAACAACATTATTAATAAGGATCAAGTGGAAGTTCATGAAGAGAAGTCTTGTATTTCAATGTGCACCTGGCAAACCATGACTACAAATATTCAGTCTAAATGTGTGCACACAATGTATTGTAGTGTATCACGGTGTGAAGCAAACCTATGTGTGGTCTGGTCTCGACAGTGATGGAGCAGTTTGTGGATTCACGGGCCTCAATTGCAACTCCCTCACTCTCCCCACTAAAGTGTCACGGCAGCTTGCCTCGGTTTTGTTGCATTTGCTCTAGCGTTAGCCTTATGTATATGGTGCTGACAGAGCATGTCTGTCTGGTATTCATTGACATTTGGTTTGACAGAAATGAGTGGCACTAGGCAAGGTTGCTGAAGCTCTGCCACGAGCTGTTGGCTGGCCATACACTTCCTTTCTCTTGTCTGTGGGCCGTGGGACTCCGCCTAGGGGCCCCTAGGGGCCTACGCACACACACACACACAGGGTCATGTCGACAAGTAGAACAACATGTACATGTTGCTCTGAATCGCTGTTAGCAGCGCAAGGGCCTGTCACCAGGGGCCTGCGACAGAAGCTGAAAGTGCGTTGTCATCAGTGGCATACAGCAACTGTCTATATTGCACGTTCATAGTCGAACATCGGCCACTGCGTAACCCTAGACCAAGATGACCGAGGTGACTGAGGCAAAAGTCGCAGGCTGTACCACATCCTCGTGTTCTTTCCGTGCGTTTGTTAGCGTCAAGCGCAAGAGTCTTGTAGCTCGAAAGGCGTACTCACGGTGTGCTGTCATCTTGCAACGTATGCGCTTGCCTCCACTGATCTCGCCTGTGTTGTTCGCAGGTTGCTTTGAAAGTTGGTATGTCTTGCCAGGGATGTGTTGGTGCTGTTGACCGAGTACTCAAAAAGATGCCAGGTGAAACAAGCACCCAGCTCACAGTGCCTGCCAGCTGACTGCATGGACTTGCTGAACAGTTTCACTTTACTTGCAGGTGTAGAGTCAGTCCACATAGATTTACCAAGTCAGAAGGTGCTTGTGAAGGGCAATGTAACTCCAGAGGCAGTTGTGCAGCAAGTGTCTAAAACAGGCAAGCCAACAGAGCTTTGGAGTTAGATTACAAACCAGTCACGACTTTCGACTCCAATGCAGCAAAGGAGTTGTGCAGGAAGGGTGATTTTCAAACAACTATACTTGCTTCTTGCTTGCTACAGAGCACAAGTGTCATACACAGTGGCAGCAAGCAGAACATGCTTTTTATCAGGCTGGTTTTTCTACTTGTTATGTTGTTTGTTTTGGTGCGCTCAGACGACACTGTGCTGTTGCTTTCTTCTGACTAAGTTGCCAGACAGGTCTTGAGCAAGTCTCTTGACCAAAGCAGCTTCACTGCTGCGAACGACAGTGCTTCTCTGCTTGGCACTCTTCTGCATTTGCAATAGATACCGTAGCAAATGTGCTGAAAATATGCTTTCTCAGTGTTTAGATCTGATCCCATGTCTGTGTAACGTTATTCGAAAATCAAAGCTTCAGCTAGACGTTATTTGTCTAGCTGCAACTTATGGCCACCAAGCAAGAGTCTAAGCCAGGTACTTGCTATTCACAACATAGTAGGTGAAGAGGATTTGTTTGGCTATTTGGTATCAGGCACACGACCAGGTCCTCCATTGCAAGATATGCCGCATGAAGTGTCCAGCGCTGCTGACACCGGAGACTGCTCAGAGACACTTACACGGTACCAAGAAGTGGCAAGAAGTGGGTCTGCATAAAAATGCAAGCTAGCAAACAAAGTAGCTTGGTCCTTGACTGGACTCATCTCAGCGCATACAAAGCATGATTGAATTCTGACTGGCAAATGCCAGCCCCTCCTGACTGAATCAGACGCCGGAAAACAGCAGACCAAAAGCACTGAGCCAACGACCCACTGAAACTGACACACACTGCTTATGGGCTCAAGGCCACATGACTTGTTGGTCCATGCGTATGATGGTACCCACATCTAAAAATTTGAAAGCTCGACACTGACAGCATACTGGGAGCTGCGTCAACCATTATGTTCAGTGAATGCATGCAACAGAGATATGCTGCGCGCCTAGTACACGTAACCCTTCTCGTAGGTGGACTCGCCAGCTGCCTTGTCTTCCTGGGATGAGTCATACTTGCCCTGCTGGGCAGCTGAGT